>Ga0308009_10000052_pt1 | contig 117470 bp, 162 predicted proteins | sample Neamet127_FD_203134 | JGI IMG/M metagenome (GOLD analysis project Ga0308009, IMG submission 203134) | Marine microbial communities from water near the shore, Antarctic Ocean - #127 | ecosystem: Environmental > Aquatic > Marine > Unclassified | place: Southern Ocean | collected 2014-07-24 | reverse complement strand
GCTCAATCAGTAGGCAAAATGCCAATTGACTTAGCAACGCTCCCAGTAGATTTAATGAGTTTTTCCGCACATAAGATATACGGACCTAAAGGCATGGGTGCACTATATGTATCTCGCAAACCTAGAGTTCGTCTTGAAGCACAGATGCATGGTGGTGGACATGAACGTGGTATGCGCTCTGGTACATTAGCAACACATCAAATTGTTGGTATGGGAGAAGCATTCGCCATTGCACAAGAATGCATGGATTCAGAAGAAATTCGTACACGCGCATTAAGAGATAGGCTATACGCTGGTTTTTCTGATATGGAAGAAGTAGTAGTCAATGGCGATTTTGAACAACGTATTGGCAGTAACTTAAATATTAGTTTTAATTATGTAGAGGGTGAATCTCTATTAATGGCAATCTCTAATATCGCAGTATCATCTGGCTCTGCATGTACATCTGCAAGCCTTGAACCATCATACGTATTGAGAGCATTGGGACTTAGTGACGAATTAGCACACAGTTCAATTCGGTTTAGCGTAGGTCGTTATACAACAGAAAAAGACGTAGATGATGCAATCATTCTTGTTCGTGAAAAAGTTCAAAAATTACGAGACTTATCCCCACTATGGGACATGTTCAAAGATGGTGTTGATTTAAGTACAGTAGTATGGGCTGCTCACTAATGAGTGGTTCCGAATAAATAGTAGATTAAATAAGGAAATTATATGAGTTACAGTAAGGCAGTATTAGATCATTATGAAAACCCACGTAACGTAGGTAAGATGGATGAATCAGATGAAAATGTAGGTACTGGCATGGTAGGAGCGCCCGCTTGTGGTGACGTAATGCGATTACAAATTAAGGTTAGCGATGAAGGTGTTATTGAAGATGCTAAATTCAAAACCTATGGTTGTGGTTCAGCAATTGCATCAAGTTCACTGGTGACAGAAATATTAAAAGGTATGGATTTAGACGAAGCAGTTGCTATCTCCAATAGTGATATTGCATCGGAACTTGCGCTACCACCAGTTAAAATTCACTGCTCAGTATTAGCAGAAGACGCTATCAAAGCGGCAGTAGCAGACTATAAAGAAAAGCACGCTTAATAGGAGATTGCACAATGTGGGACACAATACAAAGTATGTCTACCGATAGACTATGGATATGGACTGCATTGGCTGGTAGTATTTTTGGTGCATTGTTTATAGCATGGATTACTGACACTAAAATCGCACTATGGACTTATGGTAAATGGTCTACATTGCTAAATTATTTAGTAAACAAATGTGGTTGGACATGGTTTAAGGCTGATCCTGATGCATGGAAAAAACTAAACCCTAATCTATATAACAAGATAGTTGATCTAGAAAGACGCGTCAAATCGTTAGAAACAACAGATAAATGTCACTGTATCACATGTAACCCTGCAACATCGGGCATGCGAATGACATTATGTCCCACCTGTGGGAATAAAAGATGCCCGCACGCGACTGATCACAAATTAGACTGCACCAACAGCAACGAAACCGGACAAGATGGTAGTGTCTATGGCAAACAAAACATAAGAGGATAGTTAATTGGCAGCAACAACATATGAAACTGTGTTAGAAGTAATTCATTACACAGACGAATTATTTTATTTTAAAACAACAAGAAATCCAGGATTCAGATTTAAAGATGGTGAGTTCGTCATGATGGGATTAGATCACTTCTCTGAAAAACTCCAAAGGAATAAACCTATATTAAGAGCATACAGTATTGCTTCACCATCATACGCTGAATACTTGGAATTCTATAGTATCAAAGTACAAGACGGACCTTTAACAAGTAAATTACAGCATGTTAAAGTAGGTGACAAAATCCTAGTAGGTACTAAACCAACTGGTACATTAGTCCCAGATAATGTCAAGCCAGGTCGTAATCTATATATGTTAAGTTCGGGCACTGGCGTAGCACCATTTATGGGGTTAGCACGTAGTCTTGATATTTACGACAACTATGATAATGTAATATTGGTACACGGTACTAGAAAGATCGAAGATTTAGTTTGGAAAGATATGTGGTTAGGTCTTAACGAACACGAATTGTATGGTGAGTTAGTGCAGAATAAATTCCATTATTACGCAACGGTTTCTCGTGAAGAATATGAGAATGAAGGCAGAGTAACTACCGCACTATTCGATCATTCGATAGAAGACAAGTTACAGTTACCACATCTTGATTCTGAATTCGATAGAGTTATGATTTGCGGGTCTATTCCATTCAATGAGGATTTACAAAATCATCTACTTGAAAAAGGATTCGTTGAAGGTAACATGAGTGATCCAGGCACATTCGTAGTAGAACGTGCATTCGTAGGATAACAATAGCCCAGTTTAACTGGGCTTTTTTATTTGCGTTGTTTAATCTTTTCAATATAATTAGTACTTAGGTGATCATAAATCCCATCAAAAAATTGAAACTTACTCCATGCTTTAAATGTACCTTTTACTTTATCAACAAATCGTTGCCACCAAGTAAGATCAGTTAATATTTTAAAATCATAAGTTATATAATTTAACTGTCCAACATGACGATAATATCCTAATATCGGAACTTGTGGTATAATGTCATTATTGTTTACGAAGCGATATGCTTCTATGTTATCAAACTGTACACCCCATTCCTTATTGCCTGTTCTTGGGCATCCATATGTATACAATACCAAATCTGCGTCTAATTTAGCCACCCTACTTGCAAGGATAGTTGCCATTGCAGCACCTAGACTATGTCCTGTTATAACAAGTTTTTTAGTGGTTACTCGCTTACCTAACCATTTAATGATTGATGGGTATAACTTATCAATTTCTGTTTTAAATCCATAGTGTACATAACCAACTGTTTCACTATCGGATGGCCATGCTTTAATGTCTGCTAACATATCTTTTGCTTGTGTTGGCTCGGTTCCTCGTAATGCTATAACTATATAGTCTGGCATAACAATACCATATCCTTGTGCACTATCGTTTGTAAAAAACTTGATACTAGAATATTTTATATTATTATCTTTTAAGTATGCAGACATTCTTGCTTTATCATAATATGCTTCATCGCATAAATGTGCACATAATTCTGCAATTTTCCAATCTACTTCTTTATTTTGTGGCATGTAATATCTCCAATTATGTATATATTTAGTCAAATAAAGTGTTGACAAGTAAGGCTTCTTATTGTATAATGGTTACATAAGTTAATAAAGAGAGCAAGACTATGAACAATGAAGAAATCATGCAGAAGATTGAACAGGCTGAACGTTACGTAAATTCATTACATGGCAATACATCTGATATTAAGATGAAGAAGTATGCTATCAACAAAAAAATTAATAAATTAAAAGCACAATTAGTATAATTAGGGGTTGACACGTAAGGCTCCTTATAGTATAATGGTTACATAAGTTAATTAATGAAAGAAAGAGAGAACGATATGAGTACTAGAAGCGCAATTGGTTACATGACTCCAAACGGTAGTGTTCGTGCAGTATATTGTCATTTCGATGGCTACGTTACTAACGGTGTTGGCGAAACACTAGTTACCGAATGGCAGGCGGCTTATCGTGTAGCACAGTTAGTTGAATCAGGTGATATGAGTCAACTAGGATACGATCTTACAGATTGCATCATATATGGTCGTGATCGTGGTGAAACTGATGCATCTACTAATGAATTTGAGTCAGTACTTGAATACATCAAGTTTTATGATGATTGTGAATACTTCTACTTATATACTCGTGACGGTTGGTTAGTTCAGACTGAGGCAGGCGGAAGATTTACTCGCGTTGACACATATCTACAAGCAGAAAAAAACATGGCGGTATAATAATGAGTAAAGAAATCTTGGCAGAAACGGTTGCTCACACTGCTCATGCAGCAGTCGGACAATTAAGGAAATACAGTGATGAACCATACATTGTTCATCCTCGTGAAGTAGCAGAGATTGTTAGGTTTTACGGTGGATCTACTATTCAAATTCAAGCCGCATTCCTTCATGACGTGGTAGAAGATACTTCACTTACAGTTGATTTCATATCTAAAATGTTTGGTACAGAAGTCGCTACAATGGTAGATTGGCTAACTGATGTATCTGTTCCCGACGATGGTAACAGGAAAATTAGAAAAGCACTTGATCGCGCACACTTAGCAGATGCTCCTTTAGAGGCTCAATTTGTAAAAGTTGCTGACTTGATTTCAAACTCCAAATCTATATGCGAGGCTAATGAAGGGTTCACAATAGTCTATATGCAAGAAAAAGAATTATTGTTACGTGACATGACCAAAATTCACGGGACTGACATATACAATCGTGCAATGCGATTACTAGAACAATATTATGTGGGAACACCACATGAACCGTTATTAACAGGAGAATAAAATGATAACACAAGATGACATCGATGCTTTTGCAGATAACCAAGAACTTCCAAAAATAACTCGTGTAGAAGTTATTGGAAATGATGGTAGATTGCTTGTTAAGTATGTTAAGAATGCTAGAATCAGTATGCAAGATGATTACAGCACTTTAAAGATATTCTTAGAAGAATGAGCATGATGCAGAAAGAGTTTAAACTCAAAGCAAAAAGAAGAAACAATGGGGAAATTTTTAATGACTATGTCACTAGTAGGTCCAGGACTAACAACTACATCTTATAAGAAGCGTAAGCAAACTAATCGTACTAAAGTGCAGCAATCTATATTTGAAAACCAACATCGAGATCACAATAAGCGTATGAAGCAAAGTGGTGCACATGATCAAATGATGTCGTTAGCAGAATATGATTTGTATGTACGTGGTAACTACAAACCTAAAGCAAAGAAGTTCAAGGAACTTGTTCCATCGGCTGCATTTCAGCGTGATACAAAACAATATCCTAGCAAGGGAACTGGCATTGGTGTAGCATCTAAAAAAGAATCGCCTGCGTATACTGGTGAACAAAAACTACTTGGCATCGCTACAATGCATAAAAGTAACATGGTTCCTATATTTGAAGATAACAAACAGATGGCAATTGAAATTGCAAGGATGAGACGATGAGCGATATTAAATTTACAACAGCAGGTGATTATATGAAGGATGTAGACATGATCGAAGAAGAAACAATTAATGAAGTAATGACAGAAAAGGCAGCAGCAGAACGTTTGCGCAAAAGTGAAGCGGCTCGTGCTAAACGCAAAGCAGTAAAAGAAAAAAAGGAATTAAACCGTGGTGTTTTTGATAAATCAAAACTAACCTATACAGACGGAGATAATACCTAATAGCAGAAGAGTTGCTATTGTTTGTCGCTGAAAAAGAAGTGGTAGAGGAAGATGAATATGAAGATGAGTAATTGTTGGGATATGTATGAACCTGATGTTGTGGAGTATTACGATACTCCTCTCAGGGATTTTGACTACGTTGAGAAACAACGGTTACAGAATAAAAGAGATGCAGGGGTGAAGCAATGGCATAAGCCAAGCATGCCTAAGCAATTACCAGATGGAGATAACACATAATGATACAAACTATTTTTGGGTTAATGTTGCTAGTTGGTGTGGGATTCGTATTTGGCGTTAGCGAATCAACAGTTAGAACTACACTACCAGATTACGAAATGGCAGTTGGTTTATGCGTTTTCAACGATGGTGTCGATTTCATGACAATTAATAGCGAAGATAATAACGATGATTATATGGAATTAGTTACTTGCAACAACGGTGCTGAATTCAAACTGAAGCCACCATCGAAATATTTTGATGAATAAAGATCAAGTAATTAAATCAAATTGGTTTGATAAATTTCATATCGGCAATGACAAACCCGGCACTTATCACTTTCGTGAAGAAGGAGAAAAACGTGTCTGGGAATCAAATAAAATAGAAGCAACTAAATTAGGATGGAGTGAACACAATGTTACGTACAATATTAACGAACATGGTTATAGAGGCGCAATTGAACCAGGAGTGGGTGTTGCTGCCGCTTTCGGTTGTAGTTTTACATTTGGTTCAAGCGTAGACGAAAATCAACATTGGCCCTATATATTAGACATTGCAAACTGTGGTCAACCCGGCAGTTCTAATGACAAAATTGCACGACTCGCAATTAGTTATATAAATACTTTTAAGCCTACTGATATCTATGTCTGCTGGACATTTCCACAACGTAGAGAATGGGTAGATGAAAAAGGCAATGTGATTGCATTTAAGAATGTAACACCCGTAGAAGCCTCTCAAATGTTATCACAAACTTGGGTAAGTTGGGATAACGCACTATTGTATCTTAGTAATGATTTGTGGGATGAATATAATTATATCAAGAACATAATGCTACTAGAAGGTGTTTGTTCTATGAATAATATCAAATTACACCAAACAAGTGTATTAGATATGAACCACACACAATACCCATACGGAAGGGATTTAACCCATCCAGGACCTGATTGGCATGTTATCATCGCAGAACAATTTCTCAATAATTAATAACTGGTTTAATAACCATATCTCATTAGGTGGCAGTGTTCATATAGTACATGACACTGTTTCACTTATCGGTTCGCCCAAACCATATCTAACTGATATCTATGATAGATTCTCAAAACTAACATTCGAAGATGTAGAGCATTTCATGGGCTCTCGTATCTTAGACAATTCAATGCCCAATCGTGCATTGATCGAAGATGCAACTAAGTTGTATTATCTAGAAGAACAAATCAAACAAGACAAACTAATATTCAAACCGCAACTATTACACGAACCTTGGGCAGATAGATATCGTGTTCATCCTGGTTCGGGTCGTATCGCAGCAATGTGGAAATGTGATCCCATAAAACCTATAGAAAGCATCTATATTCACTTCAATGAAGACATATTTACTATCCCTCAGAATAGCACCGAAGTGAGGTCCTCAGAGGCTTTCTTAGACGCAATCACGTATAAGGCGACTAATAGCATAGATTGTACAGTGGAACCAGCGTTAAAACGTACGGAACGAGACACCGAATGGAATCCAACAATAGTAAGTACCGTAAATTGGGAATTCATTCGTTATAGTGAAGGGAAATATTTCTTGGAATATAAGCAAGCATGGCGTGACTACGCACTCGACTTATGGTTACTACTTAATCGCTAGATTAGATCTAACCCAGTCATGCATTTCAGGCGTGTTATGCGCATTGATAACTAACCAATAACTATCTTTAGTACTTGCATTAAATAATGCATGCTCTAATGTAGTGTTCACTGCATATAGTTGGCCCATTTCAAAATAAAGCGGCTTATCTTCTAACATAAATCTAAACCACGGATTTGTAGTATTAGATAACGCCATTATTAATCTAAACGTATCCACATTTTCACCACGACTATCTCGATGTGGTGGGAAATAACCGCCTGGCGATACTCTCAATATATGCGTTCTACCACATAAATGTAATATATCACCAAGTAACTCTTTCATTGAAGTGAGATCATACACAGGGGTAGTTTTATCAAAATCTTTTTCACTGTAATCTGTATTATATTTTCTATTCCATTCATACAGACTATTCAATGCGGGACCAGATTGATTTAAACCACTTTCATTTATTACACATAGACCGTCTCGCTTAATATGTGGTTTAAATTCATTGTATTGTTCCCATTTATCGTCAAACTGTGATAGTTCTTCCATAAATCTGCTAGTATTAATACTCTTATCTAATAAGATTTGATTTCCTAAATTAAAAATTACAGACATATAACTATTCCTTAAAAGATGTATCGCCGGGAAACAATGGTAATTGTGTACCTGGCGCACGCTTAGGTATCTTACTATCTGCACTACTCACGCACGCATTAGTCGTACATACTGTGGGTGCATCAAATAACTTGAAACCTGTTTCTATATTTCCTAACGGCTGATCTACGCAACTATAACTACGCTTCACACTACCATCTGGTTCTCTGATAATAATACTACGATGACCAGATGAACATTCCCAGCCCTTGAATTTATTAAAACCAAATGCGTTGAATCGTTCAGCCTGATCCATGAACCAATGCTTGTTATCTTTATCCATGAACTCAACTTGAAAATGCTGAGGCACTGTTACATTCTCTTCCCAATACAACGGATCCCCATCTTTCTTAAATGTAGGTGTCGGGCGTGTAACCAACTGAGTCTTTTTCGCTTTATCTTCTGTATAACCACGCTGTGGCATACCGTTGTGTAATCGCTCCATCTGCTCTGCGGTGTAACCATCTACTATCTTACTAGCAGTAGGATCAGACATAGGCTTTAATGTACAGTTGATTCCCTGATTATGAAAGAATAACGCATTATCCCAATCTCGCTCAAACCATTCTGGAACCATCACTTGATTGATAGTTACTTGTACATCATGTTCTTGACAGAATATTAACTTATCAGCAAAGACTTGCATCTTTTCTCTAGTGTCTAAATGCTCTGTGTGCAAACTTGCTGTAATACTTGCTCTATGAAATGGTGCGACATTCTTAACATAAGTCTCAAACCACTTCATGGGACGTGACATATTAGTTGTCATGTGAACTGATGTGTAATTAGTGTTATCTACATCATCTGCAAGGTGTTTCATTATATCCAAATATCCCGGATGGAATGTTGGTTCACCCCCGCTTAAACTAAAGTGAAAACTATTGAAACCATTGTCTCGTGCTTGACGCTTAATCTCGTCAACTGTACGTAAACATAACTCAGTAGGTCTAAAGTCTTTCTTATCACTACGAGCGTAAGGCCAGCAGTAACTACAACGATAGTTACAATAGCGTCCCAGTAACCAACTAATACTGAATAAATCGCGATGAAGCATTGTGCGTTGCCCTACTCTTACTAAATCATCAAATGGTATTTTAGTAAAATCGTATGTACTGTATTTTAAATCTTCGCTCATTTTAGATGCACCATGAAATCTTTTTATCGCCATAATATTCTCTAGCAAAGCCTTCTGCTATGAGCATGTGTCTTAAACTCTTGCCATCTATAATGATATCACCAAGTACTCGACCACCATACTTGTCCCATTTATAAATGGCTACTTGTATAACCGTTGCTGCATTTAACATATCTTTAGTAAACTGTGACGCTTCTTCACCCCATGCTGCTTCTTTAGGACATTCTGCTCTCCAACTTTTTTCTGGAGTATCTACACCATATACACGAATACTTAATTCCTGCTTCAATGGTGCTGGTAAAAAGGTAGCTTCAAATGCAACGGTGTCGCCATCAATCACTCTTGTAATCTTATAATCGTAGATGGTCATCTCTACTTCTTTTGCCATTGCTGGCATTGTTGATAGTATTGCAATTAATAAAATTATAATCGTTCTCATGCTGTCTCTCCGTTAATGTAGTATTTATTATAAAGTATATCGTATGCGTCTACGACCTGTTTGTAACGCCTACCATATATCTGTGCTGCTTCTTTTAATATATCACTGTTACTTACACCTAAGTAATCAAGTATAACATCTGTATTTTTAAACCATTCAACGTCTACTACTAAATGATCAATTTTATCTTCTTCTATATAGGATAATGACTCATTTTGAACAAACACATCTTCGTAATCGTGTTTTTCTTCAAATAGCCTATGGAACGAATACTCAAATTCAAAAATACCATCACCAGTGTTATCGTCTATGTGACTTAGCGATTTCTTCAAATCCCAATGTGCAAAATTTAATTGCCACATATATTTCAACTTACCATCGTGAAAATCCTCTATACATTTGTCGTGATAATCTCTATACCAAACTTCTTTCCATTTGCCAATAATATCTCCGTCCATTAGCATGTGATCTTCCCACCACAACTGCGTTTGTTCAATTATCTCATCTTCTGTTAATTCAATAAATGCATATTGCGTTATATAGAACATTGCACTTTGTTCGGTTGTGACTTGGGTGAATATGAGTTTGTCAGCAATTGGTGCGAACCTTGAATCATATGTAGCACCGAAATAATTACTCCACACTTTATATTGAAAATCTTCATTAAATTTAAAATATTCGGAAAGGCAATCAATCCCACCATCTGTTTCTGTTTTATTTTCCATCATTCTAAGCGTTTCTTGATGACTATAATATAAATCTTGATCAATAAGATGGGTATATCGGTTCTCTTCAACTATGGTTCCAATTGCTAGTCGTTCAGGTGTTGGCTTTAATCCAGAATAGATTTGAGGACCAAATCTATGATCTTGTGCAAGCCACCAATGAATCGCAGGTGCATGTGCATTTACTACTTGATATATTCCGATGTTCATAGTGCAAGGTAATTAGGCATAGCCATGATAGGCGATGATGTTAAAATTATAGCCAATGTGACTGACGCCACTTTAGCCAATAGCACTACTGCTTGCTTAATATATATTTTCATAATTATTCCTTAATTTTTTGAACGGTTAATCCATTCTTCATCTGTCACTTGTATAGGATCAATACTTAATTCATTCAATGACAGATGTTCAGGCAATATCATCGCATATTCAATACAATCTACCGCTTCTTCAAATGTCATCAACTTGCGTCCTGGATGCTTGTCTGCGTTATTCGGCAATGTACCAAACGTAACATAACTCACCTTTGGGCCACCTTGCCAGATACTTTTCAATCCCATAGCGTTACTCGCACTACGTAATGCTTTCTTCTCTTGTTGATATGTCCAATCCGACCCTTTTGTAGCCCTGTCCGTGGTGGACCCGACAGACACTATATGTAGGGATTTCCGGGCACTCTGTGCGGTTTTATATACTACATCTAGTAGCAGTGCCTGATGGTACTGCCATAGTGCACTACAGTTAATAAAAATGTCGTATTCTAGTGCTTTATTTGCAACAGTTTTTTTCACATGATTCAATGTTAGATCATGGTCACTGATGCTTTGACTAATAAAATCTGTCTGTGGATATCGTTTTAATATCTCACTCGCTAGACCAATCTCTGGATTACCTGTACATAATATTTTCTTATTAGTTAAATCAATCACTTTACTTTCCTTTTTACTACTGGACGCAACGTCCATATTTCTTTTGTACATCGGTGTGGCATATCGTCAACGTAGGTACCACAATATGGGCATAGAATCTGATTAGTTATTGTCATTGATTTGTCCTTTAAATTCTGGACATGATTCTACTAACGTACCACGTTGCAATTCATCCATCTTCAAATTATAATCAATAAATTCTTGCCAGTGTTCAGCATGTGTATTCCCAGCATTTAAATACTTAATCACATCGTCTACCTTAGGCCATGCTTTATGACTTTTTAAATTATACAATGCCAACGTCTTTAAATGATGTGGCAATACTTGTATATTCATACTACGCGGATGGTTTAATATATTGAAATATAACTGATCATGTTCTAATCCACGTGATTCCGCAAACTCGATAACCTCGTGTAGTGCACATACATTCAATGCTTGTACCGTACAATGAATCTGAATATATACATTATCCAATTTAGATAATTCATCAAAATTCTTTTCTACTATATGCCAATGACTAGGGTAACGAATATATCTGTCACGCGCACCAATTGCATCAATTGAGCAATTTAATTGTACACGCTTGAAATGTGACCAATATTCGATCATCTTCGGTGGCACATTAGTTAGGTTGGTGTTGTACTTTAAACGAATGCCCGATGCAAGATCATTTTCAATACAATAGTCTAACAACTTATATTGACTAACTGCCAATGTAGGCTCACCACCAGTTAAATAAATTTCTTCAACCGTATGAGCAATTTCAGTGAATGTAATACCTGTCTTTTCCCAATCTGGCCATTCAGTCATGGTATTCATGAATTCTAATGTGTCTTCATCCAATTTCTTTGGTGGATCTAAATATGCTGCATCAACTACTTTATTCCAATCTTTAACCCACATGCTACTTGCCCACGGATTACACATGCGACATTTTAGGTTACATAAGTTACCCAAGCGTAAGTCAACATATTTCACATCAACTGGAATTTCAACATCTATCTTCACATCTTCTTTCAGCCACTTTTCATTAAATCCTGCTCGCGCACTACGAATGCCAGCATCTTCTTCTCTGAAACAACGCGCACACATATCTGGTCGCTCACCATCGATGAACTGTTTTCTGATAGTTGTATAGGTTGGGCTATTCCATACTTCATCTAAATCATGCTTGTAGATTTTATATGGCTTGCCATTCTCTTGTAATATTGTGTTCTCACCGGGCGTGCTATTACAGCATACTCGATAAGATCCCGCAGCATTAGTTGCTACGTGCATAAAGGGTAAAACACAGAACGTGTCACTTACTTTTTTTGTCATTGGTTTAAATCCATTTTGTATAATCTTTGCCATCACTATCATCTAGTATCATTACATGATCAATCAATTGTTGTTTATTATCTTGATCATCCAATGCACCCGGAGCCATGTATGCGGGACTAATCAAATCACTCGCTCTATTGAAGTGAATATCGTGACTTGTCGCCCAATCATTCACTTCGTGAATGTTATTAATATTTAGTACACTTGGTAAACACGTAATACATATACTCGTATTATCAGGTGAACTCTTGTGTATGTCAATGATATTATTACTTACTTGTTCCCAGTTTGCTCCTCGTCTAAGGTATTCAAAACGCTCACCTATGGCATCTACACTTGCAACTATTATAACACGTTTAAACGATTCGAACAAGGGATAATATGCATTAATATCTATTGTTCCATTAGTAATGAATTGTAATTCAATCGTAGATGAAACGTCTGCATCGATCAGATATTTAATTATCTTCTTTACTTGTGGTATCATGAATGGTTCACCACCTGTAAATTTAAGAATCTTTGCAAAATGCAATTGTGGGTATATCTGCTCAATATCTTTGTGCCAACCTGTATTTGCTTTGCGCTTACCAGTTTTTACTGCCCACGAACTTGAACTATAACTATCACATGAGACGCACGTGAGATTACACGTGTTGTTAATCTTTAAGTCCCATTGCTCTGTGCCAATGCTATCTGCTAGTACATCATTCATATACATTCGATAACTCTTACCATTTGATTCTTCATCTTGTTGGCACTCTATGCATTCAGGCAACCAACCTCGCAATGACTCAACATAGTATTTGTTGTGCAACGATTCCCAATCATCGGTAATTGCAACACCAGATGATGCCGCATTCCAAGCACAGCATGGTCTAACTTCGCCTGTTACGCCTATCGTTACTGCATGTTTAAACGCCAAGCATTTTGGCATAGCCGCGATTCACCTGTTGTTTAAATTCATCACTAGGACCACCATCAAAGATCATATGTATCCTTGGTTCTTCACTTTTATTCCATACAGAATGCTTATATCCTGTATTCAATTTCATCACTGAACCTGCTTCAAATGGAACAATACCCATACCTTCAAATACGAATTCGCATCCATCTGGATTGTTTAATGCTACATTAGTTGCACCTACTCCAACTGGATTAGGTCTATCGTTGTGAATGCCCAACCAACCATCTGGTAACAGTGCCATGAACCTTACACGAGCAAACTGGTTGTACAACATTTCATCTTGCATCCATTGTACTGTTTTAGGGCAAAATTTAGCAATATCAGTCCAGTCACTATGGGTTTCTTCATAATCATCTGGTAAGTTATAATCTTCTGCACAATTAGTATGTACACTGCTTATTCCATGAATCGACAAACTCAACCACCCCGAACTACAAGGACGGTGTGCAGTAAAGCATGACGTATATAACAAATTATTTGCTTCTTCAAACAAATCCTTGTGTGGTACATTAATTTCTGGTATCGATATATATGGAAAACGGGTATTGTCCATGATGTAATCAACATCGTGCTCACTTTCTTCTAAAAAATTCCCTGCATCTAATATTTTAAAATCAGGTTTAATAATTCTATTTTCTTCATGCCATATAATTGATTCATCATCAATTTCTTCCCTATCTAAAGGTGATCCTTCAAACCACATAATTTATCTCCTATTGTTCAAATGTTAATGTTTCATTATTGGTTGTACTTATAATAGCCCTTGATGGACATGTTAAGTCGTTATCGTTTATATCAGTGCCCGAAAACCAACAATCATCATGCAATTCATTTAATTTAGTTATTAAACTAATGAAACTCAATTCCATTGCAAACGGTTTACTAAGCATCTTTGGCACAATATAACTATAGATATTAGATGTCCACATCAATGTTCTTTTATTTTCTACTGCTTCAAATAATTTATCATGTCCATATATTAAATCACATTCAATTACTTCCCAGTTGCTCTGTCTGATTCTATCCCATACTGATAACCAATTAGTATCTCCATCAAATTGCTGTATTACGTTTGGCCATCTCTCAAAAGTCAAATCTCTTAAATTTCCATTTGCATCTGGATGCTGTTCAATCCATGCATCGACAAACTCAGGATAGTTTATACCATCCCATTGTTCTAACATATCTCGTTTGAATTTACAACTCAATGGATCAAAATCATATAACACAAATTTCGTGTCTTTTGTAAAACCATACTTGTATGCATAGTAGAATAATTTAAAGCCCGCAGTTGCACCAACATATTGATCAAATACCGTTCCTTCAATTTGTTCTGCAATACCAGGCTGACTAGATTCTGTATTTACAAAATATATAGGACTATCTGGTGCGAACATCTCTCTTATCATTCGATTTGCTTGAAATGTTAGTTTATCACTGTCAAACGGTAAACCTTGTATAGCCTTCTCAAATTCAATTGAACCAACATGCGGCTTCATCGTGGCTAAACAATTCATAAAATCTGCACTCAATCCTGGGACAATTAGTTCTTGTCGCAATGACCATGTCAATAACGGATTGCACAATTTATGATGGTATTGTTCATTAAATTCTTCGTGTGTTATCCACGTATTCCATGTAGCATGTTTGATATTTAATCGTGCACCACCAAGTTTTACAATACCAAATAAACTATCCTCAAAATCTTCAACTATTCCTTGTTTTCTAGTAACCCAATTGTCACTTGGCTTTTCATGTCGTGTACCTTGACGAGAATACCGATCTGCGGGATCTTGATTGTATAATACATCAGCGGGATCTTGTGCACCTTGCTCATACCACGTATCTAAATTAATCAGTATGATGTTTCTTTCAAAATGAGAATATCTTTCATCATCGGTTTGTAATATATTTCCTGCAACTATCCATTTAGTGATATCAAATTCTTCATTAATACGATTTATTTCATCAAGTAATTTTAAGTTAACATCATCAGATGCTGACCAAGTGCCGTCAAACCACATACATGCATAACGATATCCTAATTTGCGCATAGCGATCATCCAACTAATTTCGGATTGTCCTACAATGTTAACTATGCCTCCCCGAAGATGATTATTATGTTCTACCTCTGCTATTTCACGTAACTTTTGCTTTAATATAGGTGTGTCACTTAATTCAATACTATCAGTGTTATTTGAATTGAATGCGTGAACTATTGGCCATGAATTTTCTCCATGATAATAATTCCACAGACTCTGTCCTTTCTTCATTTTTCGTCCTTATCGTCTGATTTCATATGTTCATTTATTCCCACAAAAATAGGAACAAACTGTTGGTGGATTATCACTATCAAATCCTTCATCCCATAGATATGTCCAAAATAAATTATGCTTCGTTACATTTTCGACTCCATGTACTACAGCATTATTCCAATCAGGATCTTCTTCATTAAGTTTATCCAATACGGTATCAGTAAGATCAACATGACTATTGGAAGACTTTTTTAGTTCAGTAGCATAATAACAACATGGCCAGACCCTGCCCGCTACAGTTATCTCAAATTGGCGCTTCACTTTATCGTCTTTTGTCTCACATGCGACTATACACTCAATGTTATTTTTATTAGATTCCTTCATACCGTACTCCTAGATTTTGAAATCGCTGCTTTAATTCTTCTATTACGTGATGCTCGTCGCGTTCACGCAAACGCATTGCATATTCAAGATCTACTATAAAATTCATCTCGATATCAAGTTCACCTGCGTGTAAATATGCTTCTTCTATTTGATGTATATTCCATTCAAATAATATAAACTGCCATCGCGTCTCACCATCATTATCATTAAACGCTCGCATATTGGCATATGCCTTATCAAATACTACACCCTCTCTATATTTCCAATTAGTATCATGATCTAATCCATCAATACCAAATATAATACTCAGTCTTCCAGAATATTTTTTAGCAATTGTTGCATACCAATTAGCATTTCTAAGACCTCCATTGGTACTTATAATCATAGATACATCTTTATCTTCATCTGCTAACACATATTCCATCATTTCATTAATATGCGGATTCATCATGGGATCACCATATTGTCCACATAACTTAACATATCGTACTTTATTAGATACATTATATTCGCTGGAAAAAATCATTTTAAATGTTTCAAGCGACATATGCTCTTGTACTAACCAATCAACAGGTTCACCAGTATCAGGATTAGTACGTGGACACCGTCTACATCTTGCATTGCAATATGTAGTTATTTCCATTTCCACTTTATGAGCGTCTACATCGTCGTACTTATATATCATTATTGATGTCTATTAAAAAATCAGTAAGTGGCATATCAAGATATTGTTCTATCATCTCACTTAATTTAATCTTAGGATTGTATCTATTTTCTAAATCACGTGTGTACTTACGCATCTTAGTATATTGTATATAATCTCGTTGATTATTTTCCATATAAGTAGCAAATGTATCCATCTCTGGATGTTCTTTTTCATGCTTTCGTAATTTATTAATAATAGCCGATCTATAAGGCTCAGGCCATATCGCTGGGCTTAGTATCTTTGGTGTATGTAATATGTTAGCAGTAATGAATGTCAATTCAATGTCACTCTGCTTCCAGTATTCATAAAATTCTGGCATCTGAAATATATTATGTGCTTGTATAGTAATACCCAATGCTAAGTCTATATGCTCTATGTCATTCAATACACTCAGATTAGATTCTACTGTACTCCAATCACCACCTTCACGAATGTAATCATAAACATCATTGACACCATCAAGTGATACTTTGATATTAACATGCTTGAATTGACTCCAAATTTCTAGCAAATTATATTTTTTAAATGTTAGATGACTCAGATTAGTAGCATATCGCAATTTGATCGTAGATCGTAGATGCTCTGGTATCGATTCAAGTAAGTCGTAATGCTCTTGATTAATGATAGGTTCGCCACCAGTGAATTGTAATACTTTAACTGTATCCCAGAACCCATCCCATTTGCCTATGCTATCAAACAACGTAGTTGGTCGTAGGAGACGTGTTTCGTGATGCTCTGTACCCATATACTTCTCAATGATGTCTAAGTCCTGTACGCGCTTGTACGAACTATGTGTACTACACATAATACATTTCAAATTACAGAAGTTAGAAACCTTCAACTCTATCCACAATGGTGGATTATCTACAGAGTAATCATCATTGAGTTTGATCAAGTCTTTATAATTATCCCAATCATCGTCAAACCATTGCTGTCTATTTGATACAACACCACTTGCTTCATTATGCCAACATACATCACACTCTGATGGTATCTCATTGCTAGTGAGTGCCCTACGAAGTTCTTTGTAGTTGTCATTATTCCATGTGTCTTCAATAGCAGCACCCGGCTCATTGAAAATCTTAGTTTGTGCTTCACAGCAAGGTACTATATCGCCGCCCGCTGATCCGTAAGTATGCATGAATGGTATCATACAAAATGATGTTGTTTTTGCTAGTTCATTAATATCTTTCATTTAATAATTTCTTATATCCTTGTATATATTCTTCTGCATCATTATTACGTAAATCAAACAATTCGTGCATTTGATCTAAATAAATTTCACTATTATCTGGTGCGTTATTTGTTTTACATAATGAAATTAATAATGTATATGCTTTCTTTAATTTCCAGTGACAGTCTTTGTATTGCTCTTCTACTATCGCTCTCAAATTATTCTTATATGTATCTGTCTGATGCGCAATACTCAACCAATCAGGCTCATGTATAGTCTGTAACATTACTGGTACACCTATCTCAAATCTTGCCCATCTCATTAGATCTATTAACACTGGTGCATTTAATACACCAACTGTGCAAGCGACAAATACTTCTACCTTGTCGTATTTAGTTCCCAATTCTGTCCATTGCTTCAGTACAGATTCAATAGCAGGGAATTTGGATGGGTGACGTAATATATCGTTTAATTCGCCAACTGCATCTATACTATTCGTAATTCGCAAGTTATTGAATTCTAATAGATAATCTAAGTTCATCTTCGCTGGCCAGTATGTGCAATTCGTAAATATCTCAATATCGATCTGAGGTGCAATACCACTATCTACCAATCGTTTAATGAATCGTAAAAACTGCTTATGCATGAACGGCTCACCACCTGTCACTTTCATATATTTCAAATGAGATAGTTGATCCATGGATAGTGCATCTAAATCATATTCTCTATTCTTTGCAAAATGTTCTAATACTTCAACCATCACTAAATCAATCGCTAGTGCGTCTTTATCCCATGTATGACTATACTCAGGTCCGCAACCAACACATGCAAGATTACATAGATTGCCCACTGTAATCTCTAGATATTCTAATTGGATTGAATCTGTGAAATCATCAAAGAATTCGTCTGCTTCTGTTCGCATACTAGTAAGACCAGTATCTTCATCGGCTTTGCATTTCCAGCAACCCTCATGCCATTCGTTCCTTAACATCGTCTCGCGAATATCTTTAAACACATACTTGTTATCATCATCAGATAAGTAACGATCATGAAATTTACAACATGGTGTAGCGGGAGTACCGTTTGCAAGCATTGCTGCTTTGAACGGATATGCACAAGCGTTACTCGGCAAATTTGCCATTATTTTTATACCTCTTTAGTGCTTTCGCTAAGTTGATGCGATTGTATGCGCGATCACGATGGAACATATCCCATTCTGGTGTATCAGGTGCTTGGGCAATATGTATCGTATTAGTCTCTTGCAATCCATAATGTTCACATACAATTTTATGTGCTTCTCTATATTTGTTAGGCATAGTATCTGGGCTGAACTTTTTCATTAACGCATTAGACAATGCTACATTCAAATGAATACCGTGATTCCATTCTGTCTGCACTCGCATACCACAACGCTCTTCATCTAAACGACTGAACACAATACCAGCACGCCAGTTACCACCACTTAATCCTTTACCAGTGCTGAATGCAACCATCTTAATACAATCATGTGACAAATCAACATCAATATCAAAACAAGTTCCAAACCATGCACAATCTACCAGAATAGGAATATTCTTTGCTGTACACTCTTCAATCAACCAATCCCATCGCTCGTGCTTGCGTCCGTTACCACTGAATGGAATACTAACGATAACCGCATCACCTACGGATAACCCAGTATCGTCAATGCTATCTGACCAATTCATTTCTGGTCCCAACCATACATCACGGTTATACGGATATTCACCACGGAACACCTTTAAGTTCTGTCCAGTAGCGATGCACCAATACTGCCACCATTCTAATGCTTGTGTAGTACCTAAACTAACATAACGATCAGGATATGTATCTAACCCAGTAAAGTTATTTAATTTGCTGCTTTGTATCCATTTGGGATATAATTCTAAGAATTCTGCTGGTGCTGTACCCACTTCTGCCAAATTCATATTTGGCAATACTTCATCTTGTATATAGTCAATAAATGGTTGATTCCAAATACTGTTGCCTGTCTTACCGAAATCTGGGTTGTTACTCATCATGTATTCCTTGTTAGTCCTAGTGCTATTGCATTATCAAATGTAATAGGATGTGCGCTTACAACGAGCATAAAGAAATCTCTCGCTTCATCGTAATCATTAAATATAGATTCAAATACTATTTCACTTGTTGTACCACTAAGTGTAACACTATATTTGTCTGTAATTGTTTCATCCGAATATGTGAGTATAACTAAATCGTTATTAGCACCCATATTGTCTTTGAAGTCTTCTGTCGTTTTTATATATTGTCGTTTTATCATTATAAATATGCCATCTTTAATAAAAATATTTCTTCATCTGGTAGGTCAACTAGAGTAACCCATTCATTGAATGTATAATTAATTCCATCAATCCACCATGCAGCGTGACCATCAGGCCATATAACCGCAGGTCCAATCTCATTATGCCATATACACTCATCGTCGTATATGTAGCCGCAATATTCTCTATGATGTACGATCACGATACCATCGTTTGTTACTACAAATGTGCAAGTTGCACTATCTGACATAACTCTCGATTTCTGGTATATACTGCAATGTTTCTGTTTTTCGTAATCTATCTAAATCGTCAGTGTACCTTAGAAACCAATTCCATTGCTTATCAGATTCTTGATCATCTTCGTTTGATAACATTAACCCATTACGAATGGATTCAATACCTGTCTGATATCCACCTTCATCTGAGTTTGCACTAGTAAGTGGCCACATTTCTAAATTAGGGATATGCTTTATTTTATCATACGCCAATGCTTTCAACTCTTCTGGCATATTTCCTATATTCAAATAGCCAGGATGAACTACCACGTTACTCATCGAAATACTTGCACGATGCGCATGATGGGTAGCAAACCATTCCCAGACTTTATCTAAATTAAATATATTGGTAATCATTACCGTAACAGCAAACACTACCTCTACATTTGGGATATCGTAGAATTTTTCTATGTTCTCGTTCAATTGATCCCATGTGTAACTAGGACCGCCACGAATAATACTATATAATTCATCAGTTGCTTCTACACTAATTAATAATTCTACATGCTTAAAGTGACTGAATAATTCTCTAAATTCTTCTTTGAATACGGTTGCATTTGTACTGATGTCTAATGATACGCTACTTGCAATACCATTGTCTACAAACCATTGCAATACTGATAAACAGATTTCATCATACAACGGCTCACCACCACGCAGTGCCACCCATTGCAGATTGCGAAAATACTCTGGATTCTTAAATAGATTATCCATGAAGTCTATACTTGCACCATGATAACCTATTGGCTGTTTACTCCAATATTCTGGCTTTTCTCTATTAAGAGATTTACCATCTTTAGTCCAGCCTGTACTTACGAACGGATCACAATGAATACATGCTAGATTACATTTATTACTAAGAGTAAAATCAAGATACCTAATATCAGGAACAGAATCTACTGTAAGATCTTTACTCGCAACCTTTGTTTCATGATCAATTCTATCCCAGAAATATAAACGACGACTGCGCCCAACTTTCTCTTTCTTCACGCAACCCTGACATGATTCTGGAATCTCACGCTTACGATGTGATTCTCTCAATTCAGTGTATGCATCTCCCTCTAGTATTTCACGCAATGATTGCTTACCAATATTACCTAATTTACCTTTATAGATAATGTCTGGGATGACGTTACCACCCCATTTAACAGTTAATGCGTGCCAAGGTGCTAAACAGGTAGGTAGATCTTTTCTATTTACGAATGTGTTTTTCATTTAATTTATAGAACCTATGTTACGCCTGTTTATTTCCTTTAATTTTTCATAAGATATACGTGCTGCTGTTTCTATGTTAATCTCACAATCATCTAATACAGTATTATACGTTAATTTTTTATAAACGTCATATGTACTATTATAATACTCAAACAGCAAATTATAGTCAGCGCCAATCTTTGCGGCTTCATACAAAGTTTCTACAGCATCTATTACTAGGCATTCACCTATGTATTGTGAATCGTGAATTTGACCAAGAATGCAATCATCCCAATCAATAATAATCCAATCACCAATATCAAACTGCAATATATTACTACGTCCGCCGTCAACATTACAATAAGGAAATATCTTCAGATTTGTTTCTATATATTTTGGAAATACGTGTTTATTATACATATCCATATCGTTGTATATTGAGGATAATGGGTTAGAGTCATTCTCCAACCAAGATAAATTTTTGTCTAATTCAAACCCGTAAGGAACTCTTGTCATTTTATACTTAATAAAAGAATTTGAGTTTGACTCATTACCATTCCAAGAATAATCTAGTCTTTCAATAATTTCCCAATCATCATGTATTAGTTTTTTAGGGTGTAATGAATTTATTAGATCAATTTGTCCTTGAATACATTCTTCATCAATAGCTGGTATTATTTTTACAATAAAATTACCATCGTCATATGCCCACCTTGGCATATGACATGATCTCTCATTAGGATCACCGGGTTCGAACTTATCTGGCATTAATTTCTTATACATTATTAAAACAGTTCTCTTAATAATTTCTCTTCTGCTTTCTTCTTTGTACGACGATTTACGTCTGCTGCTGCAATTTCTCGCTGCATGTAATCTTCAAACATATTTTTCAGTTCATTCTCTTCTAAATTCACAATCTGTGATTTAATTGAAGATAACACTTTTGTTACACTCATATCTGTACTTTTATTAATCTCATCTTGGATGATATTTGTTACTACGTCTGCATTAATCATGGTAATCCCCTATAAGTTTTATATATATGTATGTATTATAACATTGATACTATTATATACTATGTTTATATGTTCTGTCAAGGTATTTATTTACGAATTATTACTTCAAATGGCGTGATACCATCTCTCCAGGTCCCAGCAAAATCTTTTATAATTACATCACAATTATTAGATTCCATAAATTTAGTTACACCATCTAGATCTGCTACTACTTCGGATAGTGTAATTAAATAACAAGGATCTGCATTCTTATCTGCTGCTAAGAACATCATATGTTCTATACCATTGTATCGCCAGTTATATCCTATACGGGTATCTTCATGCTGCACAAATCCATCATGTCGTATAGAATCCCATAAGTAGAATCTGATATCTGCTACATCTGCTGACATAATATCATTCATTGTAGTACCTACTACATTCATATTATCATCTACAACTACTGCACACCCATCAAATACTGTAGTGCCAGACTGTGTCAATATCTTAAACTGATCTGCACATACGTCAACCGTATGGATGAACTCGCCAGATACACTCCTAAATTCTACCACTTCGCCACGAACAATAATATTCAATCGCACACCGTCCATCATCTGTTGTACCACGCAAGGAAACGAGATGTTTTTCATATTCTCTTCCGTGTATTCACTAGCACATTGCACTGGATAACCTTTTATTAAATTATTCCATACAGTGTTGATAGTATCTGCATCAAGTCCCCAATCGCATTCGTTTTTCATGATTGCGACAAATATTGGCACTTCTTGATCGTTCATATGTGTCACTGCTAGATTACATGCGAATTTTGCTTCTGATGTTGTGTATTTGTTATTTAAAATTTCTTCAAATAAATGCATGAATCTTGGGATTCCCATGCCATGCATTTTGCCAGCGTTCAGTGGTGTCCAATCTTTCATATCAAATTGAAGCATTGGATCATATGCAAAGGTAACTAACATTTTGATCAATGAGTTTTCTTCATATTTTTCTAATATTAATAATTTTTCTTCTTGAGTTGTCGCTAATGTCAATGCATCTGCGACTCTACGTATTGTTGCTATTCTATTCATAACAGTATTTAGCATGAATAAATACCTATATAATTATAGGAGATAAACTATATTGAAATATTATATTTTGATTGACCCACACAAACCAGACTACTGTAAATTGGGTATCACGAAAGATCCAGAACAACGCATAAAGGCATACCGAACGGCTGCGCCAGATTGTTACTTCAAGAAAATATATGACATCCCCGACATTATACATGAGCGTACAATACTAAAACTATTGAAAGAATCATTCAAAGTTAATAGAGAGTATGTACATTGTAACCCTATCATCGTACAGAATATAATAGAAGGTTATTTTACCGATGTTGATATAGCATACACTTAATTTAAAGACGAGAGAATGCACTTAGTAGTTAATCTGATTGATGACAAAAAATAGACAATAAAAAAGGCGCAATAAGCACCTATTTTTTAAATTCGTTTATATCAGTAATGATTTACACGTTTCTGATATGGCGCAGAACCACGTTGAATGTTTTGCTGTCTATGTTCAAGATTAGATAAACTAGATGCACTTGACAGATACTGCTCTTCCTGTGTTGGTGTATGTAATTTTTTATTCAATCGCTTCAGTACTCGTTTGATTCTACTCATTATGATAATTCCTCTTTTGATGGGACTTTGCCCTTGTTGTTTAACATATGGTTATATACCATTTGCCAATCGTTCTTGTATTCAATTCTCGCCCAGCTTTCCAATTCTCTATTAGCCTTGGTAATAGCAGAGCGTTTTGCGAATTTTGTTCGCACTCTTTGTAATATTGACATTGTATGTCCCTCCAGTATGATTTAATAATCAGTACACATTATAGCATACTAACACCTTTATTTATACTAAAGTATTACATAAATGGTAGTTATATAGTATATATTTGTTATTCATACCATTTATATAGACTGAGAATATCATGTTTTTTATTTTACTAAATACAAGTGATGATTTAAGAACATGTTTCTAAGAAAATCAGACATCTATGCAAAGCGCAATATAACACCAACTCGGGAGGTGAGAACCGCACGCGCTTTTGTAGTCACATATGTTGATCTCGCATAGATGTTATCCCTCTACCTCATATCCAACGCAACTTAAATAATAAGGCATCTTTTTCTGACTTGAATGCCATGAACACTTCTGGATAAGTATTGTGTAATGCAATCGCCACGGCATCTACATCAGTGCTTATCACGAATTTAGAATTTATAAATTTACCATGTATGCGATCAAGTCTAAACTCATCTGTACAATGCTCTTTACACCAATCAGTCAATTCATATGGGGTGGATGCAAATGGATGATACCATGATGGGAAATTAGTGATGACAGCCCATCTTACATGAACAATAGACTTGTATCCAAAATAATAATCTACAAGATTGGGGGCAGATTTATCCCTGCAAGTATCATATACATGATTATATTGTTCCCAACTTGTACAGTTATGTTTCTTTAGATATCGCTTATCAACCCTGCGTTTATAGCGTGATCGTATGAAATCCAGTATCATGAATGGTGAACACCAAAATGCTTCAATGTGCGCTGTACACACAATGCTTGTACTTTACAATCTTCCATCGCATTATGCGCTTCAAACTCAATCGCCTTACGAGGATCAATTTCCATAAGTCCTAGCAATGTACGACTATCTCTAATTCGCCAAAAACCAGACCACGGAATATGATGATCATACTGGCGATACATGTTTTCAAGAATACCGAAATCAAACTGCGGACCCTGTGCCCAAATATGAGAGGGACCAACTTGCCATTTACACAACGCTTTTAATACATCAATTACAGGCGTACGATTAGGATTGTCAAGTTCTTCAAGTAACATTGCGCCATTTGTTTTAGCCCACCATGCAATTGTTTCATCAGTAGTGCTACGAGTATCTAACTGTTCTGCTATATCTAGACTGTAATAGAATTCATCCCATGTACCACGAGATTCATCGTTGGGATCAAATTTAACCCCACCAATAGTAAGTACCACGGCATCTGTATCAGTGCCCAATGTTTCAATATCAATCATTGCATGTGTTGTCATGGTATATTCCTAAAATAGTAATTTAAATATGAATGCATCATTTTGGTTTTCAAACAAAAACTGATGCTTATTGTTGTCTCCCTCTAATCGCTTAATGACATTCCACGATTGTAGATAGATATTATTTGTGCACCATTTCTGCATTTCTTCTGTATTAGTAGCGGTGATTCGAACATCTAATCCTCTAGAGAACCAACTATGTTTATGGTCAATGCAATGCCAAACTGTCCAATCTTTATGTGCTTTTCCATATAATCGAATGTTCTTACGTTCAGTCGGATTGTATTGAGAAAAATCAACTTCGCTTATTTCTTTCTGTTTATCTGTTAACATATTATATTCCAAATCTAGTATAACAACTATTATAACAGAGTATAATCATCTTGTCAACATATAAAAGGATAAATAGATATAGAAGTGCGATTCACTGGACGGCAATCCCTAATCGCTTTAATACTAAACAGGAGTATCAACATGAATATTTATCAATCCCAAAATAACATCTACTACGTTTACCAATACCTACGCGAAGACAATACACCCTACTATATCGGCAAGGGCAAAGAAGACCGCGCATGGTCAAATAACCCCAATGCTGGTGGATTATCTGATGAACATAAGAAAAATATATCAATAAATGCCAAGAATAGACCAACTGGTAAATGCCCACATTGCGGTAAAAAAGCAACCAACCAAAATCTTTCACGGTGGCACAATAATAACTGCAAGAAAAAAGGGATTCTGCAATAGAATCCCTTTTATAACTTCTTCTAAAAGACGCTAACTTCTGCGTTATGAGTCTAAAACCAGCCTTCCGTATTTATCAAAAAAGTCTTGGAAACGAGCAATCTTGCTTTGCTGCGGTACAAGCCCGTAGTTTTTCATCGCGATTCGTGATGCCATGATAACCATTTCAGTTTCGAAGTTATCCATCATGTAACTAATAAAGTTACTGAATGATTCATCAAAAATAGTTGAATCTTTAGTCTCTTTGCACTTATCAGAGCGATCCTTCAACTCATAACACATACTAGTAGCAAGTGCATACATCGCTGAAATCTCTTTGGTTTTTAGAGTAGACACTTTACCATCTAAAACATCAGACGGATTAGGTAGATCACTAGCAATCTTGCGATGTGCCATGAACTTGATCGCAGTACCTTCGCCAACACAACCTGCTACAATATCAGTCTGTAAACCTTCTGGCAATACACCTGCCTCGCCATCAAGGAATTCACCAACATAAGTCCATGAACGAGGTGTTGCAAATCCACGCGACGATGACTTAGGATCAAACTGATACAAATCGTTCTTTGCAAAGTTCAAGAAACCTACCACATCAGAATTGATTTTTTTATCTACTGCCCAGTTAAACCAATCGTCAAAGTCTACACGCAACTCAAAGTGAACAAAACGGTTTTCCAACGGCTTAGGCATACGATACGATACACCCTTGTCAGACTCACGGTTGCCTGCTGCCATCACAACAACATTTTCTGGTAACACATATTGACCAATCTTACGATCAAGAATCAACTGATATGCTGCTGCCTGTACACTAGGCGCTGCTGAGTTAAGTTCGTCAAGGAACAAGATAATTGTCTCATACTGTGCAGACAATTCTGCGGTAGGTAGATCAGATGGTGGTAGCCATTGCATAGTACCTGTATCAACATTAGGCACAGGATAACCACGAAGATCGGTAGGCTCAAATAATGCCAAACGCATATCAATTACTTTGGTAGTACCAAGTACACCAGAATCAGCAATAGATTTAACCATTTCCGATTTGCCAATACCAGGAGGTCCCCACATAAAGATAGGACGCTTTTGACGGAATGCAATCGGTAGAATCTGATTTGCTTCTGACATCTTGATAGTACGAGTTTGCGTTACATTAGACATAATACTTTTCCTTTTAGGATTTACTTAATTTAATTTACTTAATAATTATAACAAATAACTGAGAGACTGTCAACTCTTTTCGACAACTATTTAAAGATAACGCGGACCTGTCCATTGAACAGTATAACCACCATCAACAATGTTACCACGAGGCTTATTGCGTGCTGGAGTAGAATAACCTGCTGCCATTAAGATATCGCCTTTTTTAAATTTAACATCATCATCAACATTAACAACGAAGCCCCATACAGCACGATCAGTCATTACTTTTATGTATTTTTTACCAACTTTGTAAGACAACCCATCATTGAAGTCTTTAGTCATGCGCTGACGAATTTCAGACTTACCACCAACAAACAAGTAGTCTGCTTTGATGTTGTCTAACAAGGTATTCATTTCAGTGCTAAGTACAGTATTCATAATCTTTCTCGCTTTGCTTTATTAACTTACTTAATAATTATATCAAGAATCCTTACTTTTGTCAAGCGTTTTCAAGTATTTTTATGAAAATAAATTACGAGAAATTATTACTTTCATAATCTCGCTCGTGCCTGCATATATACGCTGAACGCGTGAATCAAGGAATGCTCTCGCCACTGGATATTCCATCATATATCCATAACCACCATGTAATTGTAAACACTCATCAATCACTTTACATTGTAGTTCAGAAGTCATCAACTTTACTTTTGCTGCCGTAACATCATCTAACTTACCTTCTACTAACAGTTCAAGACAACGATCAACGAACACTTGTGCTACTGTAATGTCAGTATCCATTTCTGCTAACTTGAACTGAGTGTTCTGAAAAACTGCAATAGGTTTGCCAAATGCTTTACGCTCTGCTGTATATGCAATAGTCTGCTGTAGAATAGACTGTGCTGATGCAATAGCACCTACCGATACTGACATACGCTCGGTTGGTAATTCACTCATAAGCATAATGAAACCCATACCTTCACTTCCCAATAGGTTCTCTACTGGAACGCGAACATTATCAAAAAATAATTCAGAAGTATCTTGCGAATGTAATCCGATCTTCTTCAAGTTCTGACCACGAGAGAATCCGACACTATCTGCTTCTACTAAGAATAGAGAAATTCCCTTTGCGCCCGCTGTCGAATCAGTCTTTGCAACTACTAACACTAGATCAGCATGTTGACCATTAGTAATGAATACTTTAGAACCATTCAATATATAATCGTTGCCATCTTTTACTGCTGTCGTTTTAATACCTTGCAAATCTGATCCTGCTGCTGGTTCTGACATAGCAAGTGCTAATACAATATCGCCCGTAATACATCCCGGAAGATATTTTTCTTTTTGTTCTTGTGTACCATAATTCATTATATATGGAACAGTGATATCCGAATGAATACTAAAACCTACCGCTGGACTAATAAATCCCATCGCTGATAGTTCTTCACCGATGACAGCGTTGACTCGGAAATCTGCTTCCATTCCACCAAACTCTGCTGATACATTAGGTGATAATAATCCCGCTTCACCTGCTTTACGCCACATTTCACGATCTACTTGACCATCTTCTTCCCATTGCTCATAGAATGGAGCAATATGCTCAGTCGCAAAACTACGCACTGCATCTCGGATTAGATTGTGTTCTGTTTCAAAAATTGTTCTTTCCATTTCTTTACCTCTTGTATTGCATTGTATTTGTATAACCAACAAGTAATCTGAATATTCCACCAATGGGAGCGTAGAATATAAAGATACCTATATTGTTCGTGCTTAGGAAACATTATCAAAATTCAAATAAATCAGAGAATGTGTTATTCGCTGCTGCTGATTGCAAATCCCATTTCAACACACCGATTAGATTTTCAATCTTCTTGGTGATAATAGTTTCTTCCATTAATCCATCATCGAATGGTAGTTCTTTAAACCAATCAGGAATACGCTTAGTGTCAGTAGGATAACCAATACTAGTCATACCCATCGGATTCTTCTTCAACTTACACACAATCGTTTTCATACCATCAGTGATATCAATACTATATGCATCATCATTGATATGTTTCAAACGATTCCAATTGATTGCTGCCATCGCATGACCAACACCACACTTACCAATCTTATTATATTTCTTTGTATGATTAGTCAAGTTGTTTACACGCTTAGGTGTACCCTTCTGCCAACTATCCATTGCCCTGAACTCACTACGGAATGCCACAATACGATCTATTACGATAGGCTCGTCAACACTGGTTAGTACCATTTCAAGAATCTCTTTCAAGAACTCTTGCATGAACTTAGGTGTATCACTACGCTTCAAGTCAAGTCCCATCGCTTTGATTTTGCCGGGCTTGTCATCTACATCAGTTCGCTTTCCCTCGTCGTCAATCACCATAAGTGCATAACGCTTCTTTTTTACAAAGAGACCAGAACTCGCAACAACTTCACGACCCGCTGCGATGATCGTTCCTAACGCGTGTGTAGCATGGAATGTGTCTTGCATGAATTTAGCAAAAGAAGTATCAACCTCTTCGCATACCGCATCGTAATACGCAATCATTGTATCTTTATCCCAGTTAATCGAACCATCTTCGATTTGATCTTTTAGGATAGGATATGCACTAAAGTACGCAGAGTCAGTATCACCATATACAATAGATTTACCTACGTGATTGTATTCACCAGCAATAACTTCATTCACTTTCGCAGACATATGTCGAGCAATGCAACGACCTGTCAGTGTAGTCGACTGACCCAATCGCTCATCAAAGAAACGAGATCCAGGGTTTAGTAGGGCACCATACAATGAGTTAAGCAAGATCTTTTTAACTAACTGTCGTTTATCCCAATATGCAAATTTATCGCCACCTTCATCGCGAGAATCACGTGCTTTTGCTTGTAGTACCTTTCGTTCTGCATACCAAGTTTCAAGCAATTGTGGAACAATGCCTTTCTTCTCATGTGTGAATAATGTACCGTTTGCTGTAAGTATCCAAGGTTGATCACTTTCAAATACAAGTTCGTAGATTTCTGCACCAGATAAAGTATGAGCAGTACCATCTTCAAATTCAAGTGTCAGTAATGACGTGGTGTTCTTTTCCATAACCATTTCATATTCTATACAAGCAAATCTACCTTCCCAAGCCTTTGGTACGTTTAAGTCATGCTCTTCAAGCATCTGTCTAGTATGTGTGTGCTTTATCTGACCAATAATTGTCTCGGTAGACATATTACATGCACGCAAGATAGACGGATATAATGAATTCAAGTCAATTGATGCGATGTCTCTATGAACACCCTTCACAGGAGTTGCTACATACGCTCCTGCTGCTGCAATAGGCTTTTCTCCACGCTTCTTGTCAGGTACAATTAAACCGTTTGCATGTGCTTCATTAATGATTGCCTGATCAATCTGTGCAACTGATCCCATTGTTGTTGGTAGTAGAACAGTGTTTGAGTGTGCAATAAGATTTGCCAAATCAATAAATTGAAGTTTCTCATCTAATCGAACCATCAAGTCAACATCTTGTATACTATACTGAATGAACTTAAAAAAGTCATTATGGTATAATTGATCTAGTGTTCCTTCGTATTCAACCTTTTGATCACCTAATTCATATTCACATATAGCATCCAATGAGTATGAGTGCATTTCGTGATATGTATATTTACGATACAATTCAAGATAATCAAGATGTATACGACCAATCAAATCATATGTCTGTGTTTCTTTTCCGTATTTAACAACTTCTTTCTGCTTTGGAAACTGATCCCATAAACATAATTGTCGTGTGTGACTCTTACTCAATATACGCGCTATACGATTTACTGTATACGGAATATCAAATCCCTCACTGTTCCAACCCGTCAACACATCTGCTTCTTGAATTAACTCCAAGAATGATATCAACATTGACTCTTCAGTCTCACACAAGATAGCATTGTCAAACCTATCAACAATCGCTTGTGCATCTTCCTCAGTCATTGTACTAGGCTTGATTGCCAAACACACTGTTTGTTTCATCCAACTCATATGCACCGATATAGCAGTAATCGCGTTAAACGGATCATCTGGCGGCGCATAACCTATCTCTTTATTAAAGTCTGTCTCGATATCGAATAATGCTACGTTGAGTGTGGGTGGTTCAGCATCAAGATAATTATCTGCGAGACATCGAAACACTGGGTTTGTGTCACTCTCAAATAAACCTTTACGATGATGCAACTTCTTCTCTGCGGCAAATTTACGACCAGAATTACACACCACTCGCTCTAACGAATCACCAAAGATCGAAGTATATTTTCCCTTCGGTGACGGATAGTACAATGTATGATGCGCAGGATATTCAAGAAAACGACGGACACCATTCACACGTTCCACCACATGAATGATATCCTTGTCACGATCAATTAACCCGTCGACATAACTCATTTACAGAGTGCGTCCAGTGATCTCAAGGATATCTTCCAGTTCACTGAAATCTTCACGGTTCTTTTGAAATTCTGATTTATATGCAATACGGATTGCTTTGTTTAGAATTGCAGGTTTTACATCTAGTTCTTCTGCAATTGCTGCTACGGTATCCTTTAGACCTTCTTTTAACACATTCACTTCTTCTGTGATATGCATGCCTTCAGTGATAATTTGCTTTAGTTTTTTTACGTCTTCTGGTGAAAAATGAGCCATTTTGATATTCTCTTTAAATTAATGAATATGCATATTAGTCAATGCATTACACTATAATACACTATAAACACAGAGTTGTCAATTGATTTTTTAGGTTATTTACAAAGAGAATGATAATTGCACTGAGTAGTGCAATCAAGGGATACTACAAGTCTAATACAACTCCAGTGGAAAATGGTGCATTAGTAACCACTAGTCTTAAATTGTTTTTATGCGTTTCTGGATTCTTTAATAACTTAGACAAGCCTAATGTATTTTTTTCATCATATGCTACTTGAACTGTCTGGTTATCTGCTAAGTCACGCTTACGCATTCTAAAATAGAAATTACCTATTTTATTAATATACTCTTCTACTGTATAGAATTTTCCATTTAAATTCAATATATTATTATCACCAACTTCACCAATAGCATTCATAGGACCCACATACATATAATCAATAGGACCGCCCATTTCTTCGTTACCTCTCATGATGCTTTCTACATAATCATCTGGTACACGAACAAATATTTCTGGAATATGCTTTGCTGCGATAATATCACCATTGCTTAATCCCAATTCATTCTTCATAAACTCTTCAATTCTTGCGAATATCTTTTTGAATAAATCTGGGGCTACTGAATTAATGCCCGCTGCACCACCACCACCTAATGAAGGAGCAGTTGTTCCTTTCATTGAGATACCATAATCTTTACCAGTACTATCAGTTATGAATATATCAATGTATCGTTCTTTGTTCATTGCATTCATTCCCTCATTACTACGGGATGACTGCGCTGTAATACCCATTGTGTCAATAACACTGCCTGGGTTATTATTGATAATGTTTATTAAACCATATTCTTGCTTTTCAGAAGTTTCTTTTTTACTACCAATACCACCGAATTCTTTTGTTTTCAGTAATTGAGTGAGTCGTATTGAACCACCATCTACCAACTCAAATATCGCTGGTATATCATTCTTCTGCAAACGCTCAATCACATCTGAATCATTAACTAACACAATAGATGGCTCAGTCTCTCCAACTTTTACAAATGGAGAACCCGATTGGATTTTTGCTATGAATGTTTCCAAACGTTTGCCTCCATATTTGCGTAACTCTTGTTGAGTTAGCGATGCTTCTTGTAAAAATTGTATTGCTTTCATAATAGTTCTCTTATTAAGATGGTATGCACTTATTGCACTGACATGAATCACACACTTTAATTCGTCTAGGCGGTTCGCCCAAGATGGTTAGTGTGCGATATTTTGCGGCGTGTCCATGACAGATTCCACCACATTGCTTGCATTCTGTCTTACTTTCCAGTGAGGGTTCAAACATTACTTTTTCGCGTTTAATTTTGCTTTCTTTCTAGCAGATTCAAACATAGATGATGCCTGTTCTGCAACATGTACAGTATCTAGCAAATATGCTGATACACCAGCCGTTGATTTTAATTTCCAAATCGCTGCTGCTTTGGTTGCTGCTTCATAACTAGTAGATGCTTTAACTTCAATTGGTTGCTTCTTTACATGAAGCACTTTATACGGACGCAATGCTTCTTCTTCTGTAACACCTACTACAGTTGGTGCTAGTGGTAGATTTTCAAGAGATTTAACTGCATCGTAACCTGTCTTGATCTCAGTAATGATCTCGTACGCTGCGCGTAACTTATCAAGCACTTCTTGTGATACTTCTTCTTCATCTTGTACCATTTTGTGTAGACGTGTTGCACTTTTTGCAAGCATGTACAATGTGTACTTAGCCATTACACCAGTGTCTTCTTCTTCACTTAATACGCCTTCGTTAATTTTTTTGTTTGTCATGGGGATTTCCTGTTTGGTTGATTCTTCAATTTTACGAATTACGTTGTAGCCTTGGCTATCATCAATTCTGTATGTGTCGTTATGTACTGGGATAGATTTTCTAGATTTACCAAATCCTACAATTACTGTTCGCTTATCTTTATCAAGATTGACTCCTACTATTTCTGCTACATTAGTATCATCAATTTCAATATAAACTGTATCACCACGTCCAATCAAGTTAGAAACTTCTTGTGATAACGGTAATGTTGAGTTTTTACCAGATTCATCAAATTGGCTGCCATGCTTTATTGATTTACCTGACATCTTGCGCCACCATTTTTTCATCTTACTTGATAACTTCTTACGATCCGCTGGATCTCGTATATCAAATTCATCAGTATATGAATCAATAATTTCTATAATAAACTGCTGCTCACTAGAATCGTGTATATTATATAGATTTATAATCTCAGTTCCATATTCTATTGCATCTGCGCCGTACATGTGATTCCAATTCGCAAGGTCTTTTTTCTTTATTTTTGTGTTTTCACTTAATTGATTAAATCTCATTTCTATTTCTTATCCAGTTTGTATTGCCTAAAGCCTTTAAATGATTTATTTGATTTTCCTGAACCTAAATGTCCTTTCGGATCAACTGCCTTTCTAGAAGCCATTTTGGTAGTTCCGGGAGTCATTGGAAACGAAACACTGGCTATATTGCCTGCCATTGTATCACCTGCTGCTGCCTCTTCACTTATAATTTCATTAATTTTCATAATATTATTTATGCAATAATGCACTTTACTCCTTATCTGTTTGCTTAACTAATTGCTTCGATATACGTCTATCTTGCTTTTTGCTAGACTTCTTCGCTTTCTGTTTCTTTGCAACTACTGTCCTATGTTCATATAATTCATAATCTTCTTCGTCTTTATGTTCTAGTCCTGTCCATATTTTTGCATCTTCTTTTGCAACACTATTCATAGGACCATGTAAATCTTCGATGTCATGGTGTTCTACTTTCTTGTTAGCCATAAATTGTCTCCCTACATAACTATTTATCTATAAAATTGAACTCTCATCTTTGCATTATTTGCAACTTTTAAACTCGCTTTATTATCTGGGTTAATCATGCACCACAATTGTCTATCGTAAAATATTTCTTTTATTTCCTTAATCGCTGCGGTCGCTATACCATTATTTTGATATATACTTGCAACCAAATATGCAGTCTCGTGTGTATCTTTTATCTCTATTGCACCTGCAAGTATACCACCGTTAATCCAAATACCCCATGTATTATACTCAGTAATAAATGATAACGCTACTTCTTTTGTAAATGGCCACGTGATGTATGCTGCTTCTGCTATATCTTTCTTTACGATGGCTTGCAGTTTATATACATCAGTAGCCTTTAATCTACATACAGTAATATTCATTATTTCTCTATATCTTGTTCACTTATGGTTACATTTGGATACTGCTTATTAAATACCTTCACCAATGCTCGTCTGTCAAAATCATGTGCAGTACGCCTTGATACTAACGCTGCTAGTTTGTTTAAACCATACGATGGGAATTCCACATGAAAACTAGACATCATTTCTGCTGCTTTATTATACATCTTTGCATGTGATGGAAGCACCATACCCATTAATGCTCCTATAGACTCGTCTAAGACATTATCTGTGGTTGCGGCGAGTCTAATGTCATTGGTGTACTCAATTTCGTTAACAATGCCATTAGCGATACGTACACTTGCTCTATCCATCATACGCTTCACTTTCATGATGCCTTTACCAGTTTTAAACAATCCTTTCAACACTGGAACTGTCATAGTCAATGCTGCGCTTAATGCTACTATCTCTTCACCAGACAATGACATCAATGTCTTTGCTATTTCCATAGCGTCTTCTTTAATGGTAACTACTTCATTAATTTTCATTCTTATTCTCCTAGTCCCATATTAAATAATTTATGAGATGAACTGCCGCCCAATATAGGCGGACCCTTCTTTGTTATTTTGTTTCCGAACTTTGCTGCTTGTCGCTCAGTTTCACCCGGCTTTACATCTACTGTGGTATTAACGCCCTGTACAATCTTTCCATCTTCTACTATTGATTCGTTTACTTTAAACTCCCAAGAGTCAATTTTGCTAGGAACAATAACACCACGAGGCGCTGAATATCTACTTACATCTAGCGTATCTTGCCACCATACTCCATCAAGTCCTGCTTGCTCTGCATATAAGGGTAGAACAAAATCTAGTACACCAGTTGCTTCCATGCGTTTCTGTCTTGCTGCTTTTTTCAGTTTATCAGTTGGAACAATCCCACCCTTGTCTACTTCAACGTCATAGTGTTCTAATTCACCATCATATTCATATTCTGCATCTGCCATTGAGGTGAATGTTTGACATAAAGTATCTTCCATTTCATCATCGTAAGCACATACTGTAACCGTTTCTTGCTGGGCTAAGTATTCATTTTCAATTGCCCATTGTTTGATTACTTCGTCATGCGAATCTGTAAGTGCATGTGCATTTAGGAATCTGTTTCCATTTTTGATAGCACTATATGTATCCCCAGTTACATGTCCTCTAGCAATCTTTTTCCAATCTTCTGGATGGGTACTCACGCTCAACCCTGCGCCCTCATATCCATCACGCTTCTTTGACGCATCTAATGTGCCAACATGATATAAATCTTTCACTGATGTAACTGGCAATGCCGGCGATTGGTCTTCTTGTACCAACTTACTATGACGATCCTTAAATACTTTCTTGTCACCTTTCGTCGTCTTCATAACAGGATGATTATTCTTGTCTTTAGTGAATCCCTTTACTACCGCTTTACTATTCTTGAATTTACCAACCAATACCTCATCGCCTACTTCTATATCAGGCAATTCTAATTTTGCTGGTTCTACTATTTCGTTTATTTTCATACGTGATCCTTTAGTTCATCTGGAATACCAACTGCACCTACTTGTGCATTATTTGCAAAATTTGCAAATATCGTATTTTTATCTTCATCTGTGAAATTCTGTGTTACCGCATCTACCAATGTCTCAAGACTATACAACACATCACTATCACCTAGGTTTAATACATCTGCAATCTGCTCATCTGTCTTCCAAGGTCCAGCAATTATTGTGTTCTTGTTTTTTGCTGTGAATCCATTACCATCTTTTCTTGGTACTGGTGTACGATTAACACGAACTAATCCATCTCTTGGGCTAAACATAAACATTTCTGTTTCTTCATATCGTCCGTCTGGTAGTTGATTACCACGATTTTCTCTATTAAATACTGCTGCAATTGACGCAACCATAATGTTACGATGCATACCTTTGTACTTACTTGAACGACCATCATCTGACATTCCTGCTTCATGTGGTGAATGATAATACACCTTCATCCAATCAGGATCGCCTGGCATAAAATCAACTTGGACAAAACCAGTTCTATCTTTTCCATCAACTTCTTTACTGTCATCATAATCTTGTATTTTTACTTTTGTCATGATAACACTACTCTTTGACGTATCAATTATTTCTGGAATAGTCTTTAATTTTTCATAGAAGGCTGGGATATCTTCTGCTGGGATATTTAATGCTACATCAATATCACCTGAAAATTGCTTCTTACCCACTGAACCTAATACATTGTTAAGCAAATCAATACCTAACACTTTCTCTAATGATTGCAATGTGGGAGTTATTTCGGATACATGGATTGCACCAACTCCTGGGAACGCGCCCTTACCTTCTGTGATTCTCATTGAACCATCAAATTCATTTAATCTCATAATCTAATCCTTTTCATACGGCTTTTCGCCTGTCATTTTTGGCAACGAAAACCATAGTTTAAACCATTCGGGCGTGCCAGGCTTGATGTCATGCTCTCGTTCAAGTTTACGTTTTTCTGAACCCGTAATTGATATATTAGATTCATCATCTCCGTCTACAATATCCTTATCGGTATTGTACGGTTGATAAATTCCTGCTAATATTTTTAGTTGTTTAATTTCTTCTTCTAAAGACATGGACATGACATAATACCTCTATTAATTATAGTAGTATTTATGCTGTTGTTTAATTTACTGAGAGTTTTAAAGTACACTAACTTCTGCACAATGCTTCAAGCATCTTGAAATAATCCCAAGCATCTTGAACTGCGGGTGTCATATGTTCTTCTAACGGTATAATGTTGTACCAATAATTTGGCAAACTACTTATTGAATCTAGCACGTGTGTGCGTTCTCGTTTTACTAATTTTCCATCAAATAACAAATCATCTATCAAATTGTGAACATCTTCTTTATCGTAGAAATTCAATTTATGTCTGTTATTTCCCATCATCAAATGAATAGGATCAATCGTATTCTTCCAGAATATATTCCATTGGTCGTCATCTCTGAAATCAATTTCAACGCAAGTTACTATTAGTAACACATCGCTATAATCTACTTTCTTTTCTAGAATATCGCTCAAGCAACGGACTAAATCAAATCCAAGTAACATTACTTATTTTGTAACAACTTTATGTTTAATATGAAATTTTCAACAATCAATTTTGTGACCGTTGCAAGTAACACTACTTCGTGATCATCTGGGCTTCGCATCATATGATCAGACAATACCTGATTCGCTATGAGGTTATATGCTGACTCTTCACTCACATTTAACTCTTCCCAATTAATGGGATCTTCAATTTCTACTTCTCTTGCGATTTCTACTAATTGCTCTACTGTGGGTATTTTATTATTCATACTTATATTTAGTATCATTACGAGAATTTATTCGGGGTAGGTTAATAAAGAACGCTGTTTCAATCTTATCAATATCGGTTGTAGACAACCATGCGGTGATAGCAAGACGATAGCAATCAGATGCATGATCTAACTCAAATCTTATATCAAGATTATTAGGGTCTTCTATATTACATAGATGTTTACCTAAAGCATCATTCACATACCAATCAGATAGATATGGGTAATATCCCATCTTCTCACGTGGTGGTGTTTCTGCGTGTATCTGATATTCGTAACGTGAGATGGTTATTACATGTACGGTAACGTGTAGCATTTCTATTATTTTCATAAAGAATATTATAACACAATAATGATACTACGTCAACTAGATTATTCCGCGTCTTTCTAACCATTCCAATATTTCATTATTATCAAACTCTGGTGCGCGACGATGCGTTTCTGTAAGACTATCCCAATCTCGCAATGCTGGATGCGTTTTTTCTGATGAATTGAAATAAGATCCATGTCTCCAACCTTCAGACACTTTCTCACTAACCCAGCGATTATGATGCCACTTCTTCATATCAAACACTGCTTGATTTTTTACATCTTCATCAATATGAACTGAACTATCCATACTTCCCATTATACCAGCATCATATTGACTAGACAATTCAATATCAAAATCACCATCAAATTGATAATCCCAGACATTAACAATAAACAATGCTTCTTCTGCTGTGATATCACGTGTTAACGGGACAACATATGTATGAGGGAAATCGCAATCTGCACAATGACCATACTCCATGCCTATTAGATCTTCACCTAACTGATACTTTAATACTGTTTCAATTGGTGAAAATTCCTTAACTGCCTTATACCAAGTTAATGCTTGTACTTGTGTTAACGGCTCTGCTGTTTTTAATTGAATGTGATGCTGATAATACATTTTACTTAATCCTTTTGTTTTTATGTTTTTTGTGAATCTGAACTCACATACAGACCAAACCATGCTGCGCCTGCACCCACTATGACTGATACTAATCCCGCTTGTGCCATGTTAGGATCTTCTAGTAGCATGAACCATTGCGATACATCATATAACAAATAGATATATACACTAATGAATGCTCTTGGAAACAATCTCAATCTATCAAACCAATATGGAAATGCTTCTAGCATACTTACTTTACCGTCTTCATTTAAATCTGTATTTGACATATTTACTTCCTCTATTATATGATAGTATTTATATAAAGTCAAGCCGTAAAAAAACCGAGCATGCAGGAAAACATACTCGGTTTTTTAATTAACTTAAAACGTTAGTCTTATAGTCCGCCGTCAGTAACAGTTGCTGCTGCGAAAACGCCGCCAGTTGCCTGTACTGCTGTTTGTAGGTCTGCTGCTGTCCAAGATGAACCTTCAACATAAACGTTGAATGCGCCTGATGCAAATACGCCAAGTCCCAATGATGTGCCTTTCATCTGTACTGCTTCGATGAATGCTTCCATGTCTTCGCCTGGTGCTACTTGTGCGTCTGCACCTGTTGCGCCTGCTATTGCAAAAATTGATACTGTTGCACCAAAGTTAACTACGTTAAATTCGATTTCGTTTGCTGGATTACGTGTTGCCATGTTTATGACTCCTTTTTAATTATCTGTGCTTTTGCACTATATGTATTTATCTTTTTAATTATTTCTGGCCAATAAAAAACCACCCGAAGGTGGTTTTAAAATTGTTAATTTCAACTTAGATTAGTATGCAAGAACTGCTACTGTGTAACCTGTCAATGCTGCTTCTAGGTCTGCTGCTGTCCAAGCGCCGTCATTTTCGATTGCGATGTTAAGAGTAGTATCACCAAGTGCACCGATTAAAACGATTGTTGCTTTTTGTGCTACTGCCACGGTGATTGCTTCTAGGTCTGTTGCAACGATTGCCCCGCCTGCTGTTAGTGTGAAGTGATCTACAGATCCTGTTACGAATTGTCCTACTGCCCATGTGTTGTTTACTTTAGTTGTCATAATTTGACTCCTTTAATTTTAATTTTGTGTGCTTTTGCACTAATTGTATTTATCTTTTATTGAAAATAATTATCGTGTTACTTCTGTTAGTTCAACAAATACAACCCAGTCTACAGTAGTAGCGGCTGCGCCTTGAACTGTAACTGTCATTCTATCGTTAACGCTATCGACTGATACTACACCAGTGAATCCAGAATCACTATCTTGTGTTACTTCATAACTATTATTTCCGATTGCAACCAAATTACCTGCCATCTTGTGAACAATTCCAGTAACTTTAAAACTATCATGTACAGTGCCACTAGTAGCAACATAGGTAGCAGTAAATTTAGCAGTTGTATTATCAGATAATGTAATATAAGTACTATCACTAAATGATACTTCTGTTTCTATTGCATCAGTAGTTTGTATTGCAAATACCAAGTCACGTTTCTGTGCAGTAGTTGATACCCCACTTGCTACTTGTCTAATGTCTGCTCTAAACTCAACATTATGAGTGAAGTTTCTATCACCAGTAATATCTGGTTCTGCCCATCGGTTATTAACAAAATCTTCAGTTGCTAACCCGGCAATACTCGGAATATAAGGCTTATTGGCTAGGTCTAAATAATTACCACTAAACAGTACTGGTAAATTTATTAGCGCATTGTAATCGCCAGTAAACAATGTCGGCGAGTTTGTAAAGTTGTTATAATCTAATGCAAGATCACCTAAGTCAATCTGGTTTCCGTTACTTAATGCTAATACATTGTCGACTAATGTAAGTGACAACGATGCAGATTGTTCTGTTGGAGTATTGTATAAATCATTATAATCACCACTAAACAATATAGGACGATTCACTAAATCATTATAGTTTCCACTAAAGTGGTTTCCGCGTTCTACTAATTTCTGTATTGTCCAACTTTCTCTAGCATATCCTTCTAAATCAATTGTGCCATCTGTACTAAATGATGATAATTGCGATGTGACATAATCTTTACTTGCCCAGTTTTCTGATAAGTCTACATTCTCCCACATTGAACTCAATGCATTGTACATAAGAGTATGTGTATTTGCTTCTGTACCGTCTATTGCAACATCATTTAAGTCATTTATTGAACTAATGGCAGCGATACTTGCACTGCTAATTGCATTAGTCACATATGTTTCTGTTGCCAATCCTGCAATACTTGGGATTGTCGGCGTGTTAGTTAAATCGTTATAATTGGTCGTTCCACCACCGCCTAACAAACTTGTGGTATCCGTTAAGTCACGTACGTCTGTTGGTATAGTTGGGTGTACGATTGCTGAAATAGCAGTGTTTAGTGAAGTAGTAGTTGCATATGAACTTAAATCAACTGTTGGTTGATAATCTGCCAATGATGTTGCTAACTCTGCATCTGTTACATAACTAGACAAATCAATAATACCACCACCAGCGACATTTGCAATTTGTTGATCTACATATGAAATCGTTGATAATCCAGCAATACTTGGAATAATTGGCTGATCTGTCAAATCAGTATAACTACCACTGAATATGATAGGTGTACCGATCAAATCAGCAAAATTGCCACTGAATACTGTAGGCTTGTTAGTTAAATCTGTATAGTCACCACTGAATAAAGAAGTCGTTAATGCATACCCACTTAAATCAATAGATGGCTGATAACTTGCTAATGTATTCGCAAGATAACCCGTTGTTACCAAATCTTGTGGTACATTAGTTAGATCAGTATAACTACCACCGAACACAGACGATGTCAATGCATATCCTGCAAGCGAACTAGTTAATGAAGTTGAAGTTACATAATCACTAAGATCAGTACCACTTACATTTGCAATTTGCTGATCAACGTATGCTATGGTTGAATGCGCAGATAAATCCGTCGTAAGTAGCCCAGTTGTGTCTGTTAATTCATTTACATCAGTTGGCAAACTACTTATCAATGCATGTGCAGATAAATCAGTTGCTGGATGTGTTACTGCTGCAATTTGTTGATCTACATACGCAATCGTAGATAATCCATCAATACTTGGAATAATTGGTACATTGAGTAAATCACTATAACTACCACTGAATATTGTAGGTGTGCCAACCAAATCAGCAAAATTTCCACTGAATACAGCAACTGCTGCTACTTGTTGATCTACGTATGCACTAGTTGCATATGATGCCAATGATGGTGTGTTTGTTACATTGGTATAATCTACAACTGGTACATATGCAGCGAATAATGATTGTACTTGCGCATCGGTTGCATATGATGACAAATCAATAGCGTCGCCATTGCTTGCACCTGCTATTGCATGGGCATCAATTGCTGAATTAACATCCGCAAGTGAAATGACATCAAGGTCATTGAAAAACTCACTTAGTGCAAACGTATTACCAGATGCTGGTACATACATTTTCTTTGTTGCGTCATACTTTAATAAATCACCATGCGTTACTCGCATTTCGGTATCAACGATACCTGATTGTGATCCATCAGTGACTGCACGTGGCCTTGCTGCGTTAATTGCCATTTTTTAACTCCTTAAATCATTAATACTATTTTGTTTACCGAGCCATGCACTGATGGATCATATGTCTGATCAACCAAATACGTTCTGTCTATTTTTGCACGTACATATACAAAATTACCAACAAATGTGACACCTTCTGTTGCCGATGTGCCATCTATCTGCAAATATTCAGTTGCTGTTGCTAATGCAATATTGAACCAATCGGCTTCTGTTGGAGAATCAAGCAATGTTGCTTGTAACCAAATACGACCCGTGAAATTATTTACATGAAAACTAACGGTATGTAAACCATCACTGTATCCATAAAATCCATCACCTCTGGCTTTATCGCCTGTGTATGACATTTCTGCCTTGTTTGTTAAAATTACTGTTGAACTAGCCATTTTATTCTTGTCCGTCTAATGTTTCAATTTCAATCAATACACCAACACCAGCCAATTCTTCAATTACTGCTGTAAGTTGGGCGATTGCTTCGCTATCTAATACTTCTATTGATTCTTCACCATCTTTTAACAATTTACTTGCTTTAATCACGATGACTGTTTCTGCTATCTTAGCCATAAGATACTCCTATTCTAATAATAGTATTTATCATTAAAGAGATAGCGTTAACTATGTTGTGATTATGGCGTAGCTGGTACGAATGTAGCGGGGATTAGTTGTATCCATGATGTTCCGTCATATCCTTCAAACATTTTGGTTTCTGTATTGAAAAACATCTGTGCTTCTACGGGGTTGGTAGGACGTTGTGCTTCTGTACCTTTTGGTAGTACGAACTCAGTCGTGCTTATATTCATGACATCTGTGTTGATAACAGACGCATTGATTGTACCAACGTCTAGTGTACCTTTTACCAGACTTGCGTCCATTGCACTGACATCATTGTTAGTCTGTGAACTTAACGTAATCGAATCAATTAGAATGAATTTTCCAGAATCGGAATCTTTTATCAGTCCAGCATAAGATGATGCACCGATTCTTCCTAAGAATCCCACATCTTCTGGGGTAGTTCCTGATTTATTTAATATAAGTAAAGAATCATCAAATGCTGTGTCTGTACTTATTAAATTTGTTGTTTGTATGCCTCTAAATGCCATTGGATTAATCTCTCTTTATAATAATAGTATTTATCATTATAAAGAGAGTACTTAATGATTAGTATTGCATATCTGGATCAATCGCCCAGTGAGTCGTTGGTTGGTCGTGGGTTAACCCACAAGCGATATCGTACAGGGTACGCACGCCAAATCCTACTGCACCTTTTGGTGTTGTATCTTTAGGACTATCAGTCCATGCCATTCCAGCAATATCCAAATGCGCCCATGGAGTATCACTATCAACGAAACGATATAAGAACTCTGCTGCTGTGGTAGAACCACCATACGGACCACCAATGTTCTGCATATCTGCAATAGGCGAATCAATCATCTTATTCCATACTTTGCCCATCGGCATACGGAAATAATTCTCTCCCGCATCTGAACCAACTGATGCAATATGACTAGCGAAACCAGTAGAATTACTAAACAAGCCTGCTGCTTCGTGACCCAGTGTTACCAAAATAGCACCAGTTAATGTTGCCAAATCAATGATCTCTGATGGCTTGTATTCATTTTGTACATATGTTAGAATATCAGCAAGTACTAAGCGACCTTCTGCATCTGTATTCAAGTTCTCAACTGTTTGACCATTCAATGACCCAATCACATCTCCTGGACGGGTTGCACCACCAGACGGCATGTTTTCTACAAGTCCTACGATTCCTACTACATTGGCTTTTACATTCTGTGAAGCAATTGCATGCATAGCACCAACCACTGCTGCTGAACCACCCATGTCAGTCTTCATATCACCCATACCCTTTCCAGGCTTTAGTGAGATACCACCAGAATCAAATGTAACACCTTTTCCTACTAGAGCAAGTGGTGCTGCATCTGTACCAGCATTCATGTATTCCATCACAACAACATAACTGTCACGATCAGAACCTTCACCAACACTCAATAGTAGATCAAATCCTAGTTTACGTAGAAACTTCTCATGCATGACCTTTACCGTTACACCTAACGGTGTTAACATTTGGTTGATACGATCCGCGTACTCTTCTGGATACAGTTCGTTACCCGGCTCAGTAACTAGGTCACGTGCTAAGAATACACTTTCTTCAATGGTTTTTATTGAATCTGTACCGTGAATATATGTAAACGCATCACTTGCGTAATCTGTCTTGTACTTGCTGAATGAGTATGCAGCAAGACGTGCACCTTCGATGATAGACGCAGAGGTCTTATCATTAAACTCAAAATAAACATGACTGCGCTTTTTATTATATTTGGAAAAACATTTACCACCAAGATTACGGAATTCGTCATCTGTCGCTGCTGTTGTTTTTACAATAAGCACTGCGTGTACAGACAATCCAGATGGATATGATACTTCAATCATATCATCATCTTTACTGGAATTGTTCATATCCCATGCTGCTTGTAACTGTCCCTTAGTTGCTTTGTCTAATACTTTGTAATACTTTGATTTATATTCAACTACGATTGCTGAATTATTTTCATATTCGCTCACACTGCCTCCAGTTCTTTATTTGTTATTAACACTTCACCGTCTGTATAACTGATCATCAGTTTTTCAGAGATGGTGTCATTCATAATATGCTTTGCTAATGGTAATTTAATACGCTCGTTAATTAGTCGTGACAGCGGTCGTGCACCCATCGCTGGATCATAACCTTCTGTTTCAAGGAATACTAATACACTTTCATCCCATTCAATCTCAACACCACGTGCTGCGATATAACCTTCTAATTGTCCCAAGAACTTTAGTACGATACTGCGCATATATTTTAATTTTAATGCATTAAATTGTACAATACCATCTAAGCGATTTCGGAATTCTGGTGCAAAGAATTTGTTGATTGCTTCATTAACTGCTAACGCGTTATATGCTTGATCACCAAATCCAATCGCTTTCTTTGAACCTTCACGTGCACCTAAGTTAGATGTCATAATGATGATTGAATTCTTACCCGATACCTTTTTACCTGTACTAGACGTGATTACACCATCATCCAATAATGCTAATAATACTGACATAATATCTGGATGTGCTTTTTCTACTTCGTCTAACAACAATACGCAATTTGGTGAATCTTCCAATGCAGTGATCAACAAACCATCTCCCGCTTTGCCGTCACCATGTCCGACATAACCAGGAGGTGAACCGATTAACTTAGATACTGAATGTGCTTCTTGATACTCACTCATATCAAATCGTACAAGTTTCATATCCATCGATTCTGATAATCGCTTCGCTGTTTCAGTTTTACCAACACCAGTGGGACCAGTGAATAGATAACTTGCGATAGGCTTGTTTGGTTCTTTTAATCCTGCTAAACTAATGGTAATTGAATTGATTACACGATTGATCGCTTCTTCTTGTCCAAATACATTGTTTCGTAGGAATGTCTCTACTTGAGTATGTTTATTACTTGTTTGTTCTTCTGCTTTAGTTCCCAAATGCTCTGCTGGGATACCAGTATAGCGAGATAATTCTGCACGAATTGCTTCGTCAGTTATCAATGTAACTTGATCGTCGCTAGGTTGAATCTTATTGAATGCACATGCGCGATCAATTACATCAAATGCCTTATCTGGTAATTTCTTATTAAATACATACTCTGCACTTAAATCAACTGCCAAATCACACGCAGATGGTTCAATCTCAAACCCATAATGAATTTCATATGACATTGCTGCATTACGCAGAATCACTTTTGCTTCTTCTACAGATGGTTCTTCAATATTAATCTTAGTGAATCGTCGTGCCAATGCTGCTTCTTTTTCAAATAATTTACGATATTCTTGATCTGTGGTTGCACCAATTACTTTTAATTTGCCGCTAGATAATGATGGTTTTAGTAAATTACCTGCGTCCATTCCACCTGACCCGCCACTCGTAGATCCTGCTCCGATCACCATATGAATTTCATCAATGAACAATATGACATCGTCGCGCTTTTCTAATTCTTCTACAAGTAATTTCATGCGTTCTTCAAAATCACCACGATACTTAGTACCTGCAACCAATTTTGCCATATCGAGCATCAATACTGTTTTGCCTTTAATAACATCTGGTACTTCATCTTCTACGATAAGTTTTGCTAATCCTTCTACAATAGCAGTTTTACCAACACCACTACCACCTACCAATACTGCATTGGATTTCTTCTTACGTGCTAATGTTTGTACAAGATCTCGCAACTCATCACGACGACCAACTACATCATCATAATTACTCGATTCTTCATTCATATTAACAGTGAATTGCTCAAGCGCAGTTGGTGCTGCTGCTTGACGTGATGGTGCACTAGTGGTGCGGGCGCCCGTGCCATCGGACAACGCATCGCCAACTGCCATATTCACGTCATGTAACCATGCTGACAATGAATGCTTATCTAACCCACACTCGTATGCGTAGTGTGCAGTTACTGATTGCTCTTCTGACAAGATGCTCAACAGTAAATCAACATTGTTGATTGATTTCTTTCCGTAAAATACAGCCTGTGTCATAGCACGATTGAATACTCGCTCTAACATCTGTGTCTTACGTGGTGTGACCTCTTCATCTGATGACATAACCAATTCATCGCATTCTGCTGCTAGATAATCTTCAATCGCTATTTGGATACTCTCACAATCTGCTTGTATTTCATAACACATAATACGTACTGCTGTGTCATCTAAAATGACCAAAGCCAAATGCTCTAGCGTCACATATTCATGCTTGTGACTTTTCGCTAGATCAATTGCGCGAACTACAATGTTTTCAATTTCTGACATTCTCTTAACCTTAATATAAATTGATCGATACTAGTATCAGTATCTAATGTTGGGATTTTTGTATTTACAATAATGTGCAAAGCTGCACGCTTCTTTGTTAGTTTATTCATCAATCCCTTTTGTGGAACAACAATAACTTTACCATCTGACGTTCCCGCTGGAATTTCTATTTCTAAATGTTCATCACACGGACCTACTACTGGAATTACACTGCCTCGCATTGCATCTACAATATCAATTGTGATATTCATTATAAGCGATAAACCGTGTCTTGTCAATGCTTTATGTGATAATTCTTTGATATTAACAATATATTTGTCAATAGGTGTGTTCACTTTATACTTATCATCTAACTTAGATCCTGCTGGTATTGTTACTTTTAATATCTCGCCAGTATCTGTCTCAATGTAATCATCTACACCTTCTATCTGCTGCTTGATTGTTAATTTTACATTTACCAAATGTGTATGTGGAGTTACAATAATAGGTACAATAGTACTCTTTCGTAATTGCTCGTATGCTACCGCAATACGATTGAAATCAACCGCTTTACCACCACGATCTGGATGATGCTTCATTGCAAGTTGCTTAAATGCGTGTTTTATCTCTTCCTGGGACGAAGTTGTCGCGATGTTTAGTATATCCCAAGGATTGCTGTTTGTTTGTTTCATAGTGTTTCTTATTGTCGAAATAGTGTGTTCCTATAAACTATTTCGTCAACGTTGCCATATATCTCATTGCTCAACAATGAACAATCACACTTCTAGTGTAACTGTATTTAACTAGGTTTCTACATGAGTTATACATCACTATATATAAACTGCGTTTTTTACTAGTCATTAAATATCTTTAGCACTTTGTCAGCAATATCTGCTTCAACGGGAACTGGAATAGTTACATCGCGATTATCGTTGTAATCATCGACATTAGTATTTATACCCTCGTAGTACGATTTGTATGCTGCTATGATTGATTTTTGCTCTGCTACTAATTTTAATATATCGGCATTATTCAGACTTAAATTTTCGTACCCAATATCAGTTAATGCAAATAAGGCAATATTACTGTTTACTTTTTGTAACTCTAACATCACTTCATCCATATTAGCAAGCGTCACTATCACGAAATCTACATCACGCAATTCCAACACAGTAGCATCTGGTAATATTAAATTAGGCTTGTCAATGGGTGCTGATTGGTATGTAACTGTCTTTGGTACAGATGAACAACTACTTAGGAATATAGTTGGGATTAGCAATGTCAGGACAACTGCTATTCGTTTGACTTTTCTTAACTGCATTTAATTCTTCCTTTGTTAGTGGTGAACCACTTACTATCTCAAAACATCTTAGCACATCTTTAGTGCCATTGTCAACAATCTTCTCTACTAATCCAGGCTTTGCTTCTGCTAATGCACCTAGTTCATGTCTACTTAATTTAGCCTGTAGATCTTTAACTCGTAGGTTCGCTTGTTGAAATTTAGTAGTCACAACCGAAAACTGTGCTTTAACATTTATCAAATCAACTTGTACTGCTTTCAATGCCGTATCAGTGGATTGTCGTGCTTGTTCCGATTGTGCTGCACTGACTGCATATGCTTGAATTTGTGCTTGGGTATATTTATAATATTGCCATGCACCATAACCAACTGCGCCGAAGATCACTGCTGCTATTAGATATATTTTAATACGTGAAAACATTATTTGTTCCTATATACGATTCTACATTTTGTCAAATCATATGGTGATATTTCTACTTCAACGTTATCATCTAGAAGTACATTGATATTCATTTTTCGCATCTTACCACTCAAGTGTGCTAGAAGAATATGTTGATTCGCTTCTAACTTAACTCTAAATTGGGCATTTGGTAGGCACTCGGTTACAGTGCCCGTTACTCTTATTGTTTCTTCCTTAGCCATTAGTAATTAGTTAGAAACTTAATTCGTTCTGATATTACTTTTGCATCTGCATCAGTTGCAATAACATATTCATAACTTGAGGTGTGTACTGCTTCTTCAAACTCTTCATGTGTCCATTCTTTTGGAATAGTGTCTTTGTAAGAAACAAATTGCCAATAAGCAACTTCATTGTCAACATTGAGAATGTCTTGCAACATCACATCAATTAACTTGAATAGGAAACTGTTACGATTGTATTCAACAAATACCGTGTATTTTCCTTCTGGTGTAGGACCCACTGATACATCAACATCTATTGCATCTTTGTGCCCAGTCTCTATGAACTGACTAAGATCTGAGGCTGCTTCAATATGATCAACTTCAAGTGCGACTACAACAATGTTCTTGTCATCTCCAATCTTACTTTTGTATTGATCAATACTAACCACATTGCTTACAAGACCACGTAGATCATTGTACTGCATTGCTTCATTAAGTGTCGTCTGATATGATTGCATCATCGTCTCCTAAATTTTGATCATATGCTTGCTCGACTGAATGACTATCAAACTGCATATCATCTACTTTCACACGACTTGTCTCAACTGTATCGATTAAACCACGTGGTACTTCAAGCGTAACCAACCATACTGGACGTTCAATCTTCTTTGCTCTACGCTTGTTCGAATGATTTGGGTCTATCTCAGTATCTTCTGGCTCGATTAATTTTGCTGCTGTAGTAAGTGTATCTTTTGTATAGAATACCTTACAACCATTGTTAAGCAATCGTTCTGCTCCAGTAGGATCTGGCATCATCTTATGCGGATATAACAAAGTCACTGTTACCCAATAACGCTCGATATGCGGACCGTCTACGATTTCGCCTTCAATCCAGTTCTTATATGCATACACATTTAATGACTCTAATACACCATCAATTTGCATTAATGTTTCTAATGCCGAATTTCGCTTGATGTTCTTACCCAACTGGGTAATGATGTCTGTTTGTTCCATAGTATTCTCCTAACTATTAATATAACAGTATTTAGTCTTTTTTATTAATTGACTTACTGTATATTAATTATATATGTTGTTAATGTGAGCATTAAAAAAATGCTAAATAATAGTGTACGAGCAAGTATGAGGCACACTCACTAAAACTTAAAAGGAGTTTTTAATGGCCAGACGAGCAAGAAAAACAAAAAACCAACAACGTCAAGATCACGATGTTAAACAGGACGTTATTCAACTTAATGGAATGAAGCGCAGAGAGCGATTCGTTACCATGATTCCAAAAAACCGCAGACAAGAAGACTACATCGAATTACTCGATGACAACAATAGACACATAGTATTCGCAATGGGACCAGCGGGAACAGGAAAAACCATGCTAGCAGTTTTAGCCGCTATTCGAGCATTCAAAGCAGGCACATGTGAAAAAATAGTCATTACACGACCCGCAGTTAGTGTAGACGAACAACACGGCTTTCTTCCAGGCAGTCTAGTAGAAAAAATGGCTCCATGGACTCGACCAATATTCGACGTATTTGAAGAATATTGGACACCACAAGAAATCGAAAGTATGGTAGAAGATGGCGTTATCGAAGTCGCACCACTCGCATACATGAGAGGACGCACATTTAAAAATGCATGGATCATCGGAGATGAAATGCAAAACGCCACACCAAGTCAAATGAAAATGCTTCTAACACGTATCGGCACAAATAGTCGCATCTTCGTAACAGGCGATCTCGCACAGCACGATAGAGGGTTTGAAGCGAACGGTCTAAAAGACTTTTTAATCCGACTTAAAGAACAAAAAAGTGATATGATCGGTGTCATTGAATTCGAAAAACAAGACATAGAACGACATATCGTAGTACAAGCCATATTAACAATTTATGGTGATGAAGACTAATTAACCGAGGATTTCCTCGACTATATCTGCCCAAGTACTCGCTCGTACTATTCTTTCATCACTATATGCAGCATTATGAGGATGGTCAATTAAAATTGATTTCAATCCCAAATCTGCGCCCAACACAGCATTAGACCACTTATCCTCAATCCAATACATTTCACTACCGCGATAGTGTTCTAGTTCTTCATCTTTATCAGCACCCGTATCAAGGCAGATTACATCAACAAATGCATCACCGTATAACTCTTTCAAGTTGCGAACACGCAATGCTTTTGACTTTAGATCTAAACTTAAACTAGTGATTGCAACAAACTTGTAGCCCGCTTCAACCAACTTCGCAATACCAGAACGTGAATCACGCATCGCTGGTAAAGATGCCATCCAACCACAGTTGTTAAACTCATGTATTAAACGCTTTCCTTCTGCTTTCTCAATACCATACATAACGGAAATGTCATATACTGCAAACTGTTGTTGTACATATCCTTTAGTAGCCATCCATTCTTGGAAAGATGCTTCCCAATCTAGACACACTCCGTCGCAATCTGTCAATATAATTTTATCTTTCATAGTCTTGCTCTCTTTATTAACTTATGTAACTATTATATAACAATGAGCCTTACTTGTCAACACTAATTATAATAAGTTTACAAATTCTCATTCTTTATTTGCTCTTCTTGATCACTCTTAATTGCTTCAAGCCATTCACCAACAAGCCCGGCTTGAGTATTATTAATTGTTTCCCATACTTCTTCATCGAACACATCTGCTGCTTCATCAACCCATTCATCATCAACATAAGATTCTTCTGTCAACTGTTCAGATTCATTAATGACAAGATGAATGATTTCTTCAGAAACATATTCAATCCAATCAGACATGTCATCGCCTTCATATATATCTGCGCCAAAGAAGTTTGGTGCTTCATCCTCATACATAATAGATGTAATAATTTTAGGATCATATTCTACAAGAATACCTAGTAGTTTCTGCAACCCCTGTGCTGGCGCTGACCAAGCAGATTCTCCTACGAAATATACATCACCCTCTTCGACAGAGTAGTCCTCAAAATAACTCCACTTAGGACCTATGTTATTGGTAGTCCACTCATACTTTTCTGTCTCTTCATATGTCAGGTCATCCTCAACAAAGATATCAGAAAACCATTTGTGTGGTGCATCCTCGCGAATACGCCCAAACATCTCTTTCAGTTTTGTTCGTGCATCATCATTGATTTGATGGAATTGCACATAAAAGTGTACATGATTTGCCATTTTTAAATTCCTTTAACTTATATATAAATATTATACAACAATAAGCATTGCCTGTCAACACTTATTACAGATTAAATACACTCAGTTGGACATTGCATAACGTAGTTATTAAAACCACCTATAACAACGTATACTTCGTCGTATCCAGTGCTTACAAGTTGGGATGCTACTTGACGTGCACTAATACCTTTGTAACAACACACGATGATTGGAAGGGTTTTGTCAATATTATTGAAATATGACGACATGTTATCTTTATCAAGATGGTGACTATTCTTGATTTTAGATTGATTGAAATCTGCTTCATTACGTATATCTAGTAATTTAGCACCTGCTTCTACTTTGGATTGTACATCAATTGGTGCAATTAATATAGCGGGATGTTCGTTGGTCATTAATATTTTTCCGTTTAGGTGGGCGCAGTTAACGTAACGATATCACTAAAGTGTTCGTCAAATACATTAACTAAATGCTCGTAATCACCACTATTCATATCTCTTACGATATCTGCATGATCAGGACGAGCGAGGCTAGTTGCCAATGCGATTAAGTTAGCAGGTGTACCACCTTCACCAGTGATATCTACTACAATGGATTCTTTGAAATGATTAGAGTTAATCATGATTTAAAACCGATTAGCGTTGCGTTCAAATAACTGCTCACGCGTAGGCTTGCTACTAAAGAAACTTTCTAACGCTTCGTTATCTTGTGCTGCTTTTGCTACAACAGTGTTATCATACGATAACTGACTAATGTAACCGAATGCTAGGAAATCACCTAACACATCCTCAAACGGACTACGATCATTAGACTTCCATAATACGACACCGTCGTGGTCACGCACGTATGCTTTAGACCATTGCTCGTAAACCTTTGCGCCCTTTGCTGTTTTAATCATAGTCTTGCTCTCTTTATTAACTTATGTAACTATTATATAACAATGAGCCTTACTTGTCAACACTTAAATAGGAGTAATTGAAGTAATATTCTTTAGCGTCTTATACAGAAACTTATCGTGAAGCACATTGTTAAGTGGTTTTAATTGTCCTCTACCATCTAATCTCACACTACCTGTCATACCAAACAATGCATCAAATGCGGATGCCGTACTAATCATGTCAGACACAGTAGAATCACCATCGCGTCTTTTTGAAATAGATAATTCATATACCTTATTATGATTATCTGCCAACCTATATATGAATGACTTCTCACGTACTGTGTCATGTCTATATTTTTCGATAAGACGTAACTGTAATCCCTCAAATTCACAATGAGAGTGATGATTATAATCATGAGACACATATTTGTCAGCAATAGCATCAGTGCGTTTTTCATACGAAGTGATTCGCGGCAACGTAATTAACATCTTCTTGTACGATTCCATCATTGGTGTATTTCGATTACTACACATATGAAGCAGTTTTTTTCGCCAAGACGTAAGTGTAATATCATCACTTAATTTCGCCATGAAGAACTTTTTTTCCCAATATGAAAATATATCAGCAGCGTTTGCGCAATCTTCTGCAAGAGGAACTGTTGCGTTAAGTGTATTGCCTTCTAAGCAGTTAATGAAAAGATTCATTGCCTCCTTGATTGAACGAGTTCTATTCATATAGAGTAATACAGCCAATGCACCTTCTATGCTAACTGATAACTTTTTTGGCGAGACATTATTTTCAAAATTACTGTGCATGTCTTCAATTTCATCATGTTTTAGTAGAGTATTTAATGTGACTTGTGGGTTAAAAATTGCGGTAGACATAATTCTCTCTAATGTTCAACTTTTACAATGCTGAAATCTAATAGTGTTATGTTTAACAATTCAATGTACAATTGAAATATGGGAGTATGTAGCGTAAAGTCGCCTCGCAAGATGTTTACCTTGAAATCTACCAATGATAAACCTTCTGAGAAGTTCTTATCTTTGCGTAATGCTAATAATTCCCACCCGACATTCTTTTTCGAGCGACCACTGAATAAGATCATACCTTTTCCTTTTTACGAAAGTTGTCTGAATAATTATCTGTAAACGTATCGTGCGTCACTTTTTTAAACTTGCGACGAGACTTGTAAAATGATAACGGCTTTTTGAACTCAATCAACTTACCATCATTAACCCGAATGTATGCAAACAACTTACCTTCGGGATTCAAAAAATATGTATGTGGTGGGAATTCCTCACCTGTGATTTCTACTAAACCTTCCATAATCATATTACTCTGCTTTATTAATTTATTGAAACCACAACCAAGTTCCATGCGCCCACGCTACTGGAAATGCTATTGCACCAGCAACGAGGAAACCCCATGATGCACTAGCGAAACACGTAAACACATGGGTGAACCACGCTGCGACTATCCAAACTATCCAAACTCCCAATAATGCTTGAAACATAATACTTTCCTTGCTTTGATTAACTTATATAACTATTATAACGTAATAAGCCTTACTTGTCAACCCTTTACGCAAACAACTTGCTTTAATGTGTGAACAACTTCAACTAAATCATCCTGTGCTTTCATTACCGCTTCGATGTCTTTATATGCCATTGGGGTTTCATCAATCACATCTTCGTCTTTACGACACTCTACTCCTGCTGTCGCCTTGATGTGGTCATCTACGGTGAACTGCTTACGTGCCGCAGTACGTGACATTGTACGACCTGCGCCGTGACTACATGATGAAAATGATTCAGGATTACCTAAACCACGCACAATGAAACTTTTAGCACCCATTGATCCTGGGATTATACCCAACTCACCAGCCTTAGCAGAAACCGCACCTTTACGTGTCAAGTAAACATCTTCACCGAAGTGATGCTCTTTACTCACGTAGTTGTGGTGACAATTAACCGCCAACACGTTAGCCTTAAATGGTGGCAATACTGATTCCAATGCTTCTATGGTTAGTTGCATCATCACTTGACGATTGATCTTGGCAAACTCTTGCGCCCATGTAACACCTTCTACATAGTCGTCAAAGTATGGCGATCCTTCTTGCAAATATGCCAACTCTTTATCTGGCAAATGTGTCTGCTGATTTATCATATCTTGCTTCGCTTTCGCTATGAAAGTTGACGCAATACGATTACCAACACCACGTGAACCAGAGTGTAACATTATCCATACTTGCTGATTTTCATCAAGACATAACTCTATAAAATGATTACCAGTTCCCAATGTTCCAAGGTGTACAATGTGGTTACACTGACCTATCTCTGGATACTTATCAACCATTTTATTGAACTGTTGCTCAAGGTGCATTTTCCATAAATCAGATGCAAGTTTTGGTATATCATTCCAAGCACCTTTGTCATTAACTGCTTTGCCGTTATTTGTACGTCCGTGTGGTACTGCTTTTTCTATAGCAGTACGAACAGCGAGTAAATTATCTGGTAAATCTTTAGCATACAATGTTGTCATTGCAGCCATCATTCCACAACCTAGATCAACTCCAACCGCATTAGGTATGATTGCTTTTAACGTAGGTATAACACTACCTATCGTTGCTCCTTTACCTAAGTGAACGTCTGGCATCACTGCTATGTGACTGTGTATGATCGGCAATTGTGCTATGTTTTGCAATTGCTCTTTTGCTTGATCTTCCAAATTAACGCCGTCTATCCACGCTTTTATTGGTACACCTTTTGATTCTATATTACGATACTTCATTTTACTTCTCTCTCTTTTATTTACAATCTGATAATTATAAAGTTATTTTCCACCAAAAGCGCCAGAATAAATGCTTATGTGGGTAATTATAAATCATAATATTATGACGATATTCACAATTTGAATATGTTAAACGACCAATAGTAAAAACTTTCATTTTAATTTCCCATTTCTTCTTCAATTTCTTCATTAGCACGTTCTAAACGATTAATTTGAGCTATATTACAATCAATACGAGATTGACGTTCGCTCATATAAAATTCTGCCCACTTTTGATGATCGGCTTTAAACAGTACAACAAAAGAATTAAGGTCCATAGTTCTTAGAACTTTATCACCAATACATAAATTAATTTTATCTACACCATTAATCATATTACTTTTAGTTGTAAAATCTTTAATTTGGTACATAATTCTCTCCTTCTCTAAGTCTGATAATTATAAAATTATGCGGCAATCTTATAATTATCAAACCGCTTGTTCTTGTGCTTAACTGCACCACTCTTTGCCGCTTTCTTGCGATCCTTCATCACTACACTCTTGTTAGCAACCTTTAGATTCTTTGCTACTGCATTCAGCGCCATGACTACATTCTTCGGTGATCGTGCATTCTTTGTCTTCATCAAATGTACTGCTTTCATTTCATACTCTCCTTAACTCATTAACTATACTAATTATATAATAATACTCCTTGCTTGTCAAGAACTATTTACTATTTAATAGTAAAAAAAGCCCCTTAACGCGAATTAAGAGGCTTTAAATATAAACTATGCTGTTTATTTATCCTTACGCTGCTGGCGACCAATAAAATGTATTTTTCGTTGTAAATGCTTTATCAGTTTTTACCCAGTTTTTACCATCTAACTTATATACAATATTCGCTTCTATGCGTACAGCGTTCTTAAATTTTACTGACGAAAAACTACTACCATTTACAAACATCGGACAATTCTCATTTCGCCAAATATACAACTTACCTTCTTTATAATAGACACAAGCAAATGAACCATCTACATCACCCAACTTATCTAACCCACTGGAAATATACTTATGCAAACACGCAGTGTCCCATTTATCATGATAATTCCATTTCCTCATTTGTGTCTCTTTGATAATACCATTGTGCCATAACAACGTACCATCAATCACTGACGGATGCACTGATGCAATTGATCGTGCATTAGTTGTAGGCGACTGCACATGACCAATATACAAATTACCTGTATCAAGTTCTTGTGACTTAAATTTACCTAAACTCTTCTCAATTACATCTAGCACTTCACCATCGTATGTAGCAGTAGAAAACGAATGTTGCCCACGATGTGAATTTAAGTTCGCTAACTCGTTAAACTCTGCTACATTATAACTACCAAAAATACTACACATTCCAAGGAATCTGTATTTGGTATTCAATAGGATCTGCAATAGACCTATCCATGAATGCTTTGATACGTTCTGCACAACTAGGACATACACCACATGACTTACCATCAATATCAGGATCGTAACATGTCAATGTATACTCGTATAAATGTACTAAGTCAAGTTCCTCTAATAATGCAATCTCTTCATCTTTGGTCAATGTATTAAATGGTGCTACCAATTGTACAGGACAATTACGATTCATACTCATTACATTATTCAATGCGTCTGCAAAACTAGGCGTAGTATCCCAATAACCATATGCATCAGTTGCTTGAATACCAGCAAATACATATTCTGCACCCATCGCTTCTGCATATGCAGCAGTCAATGAAAATAAGATCATATTACGATATGGCACATATGTCGAAGGCTGTGGTTCACCTAATACATCTTGAATAGTCGGCATTACTACATCAGTGCCCGCAATGTTTGCACTCATAGGTTTTGCAATTTCACCTAGAATAGAAAGATCAAACAATTGACGATGAACACCAAGTTTCTCACATAACTGTGCTGCGCGATCTAATTCTACTCGCTGCTTTTGTCCGTAATCATAACCAACTGAGAATACATTTTCAGCGCCGTATTTGTGTGCAGCAATAATAACAGCAGTTGAACTATCAAGTCCACCACTGTGTGTAATAACGACTTTGTCCGTATCAGGTAATGTATTCAGTACTTCGTTTAATTTCATAAATGCCTCTTAATTGTTAAATCATTATACTATGATTATGCGTGTTTGTCAATCCCTAATATGCCATGCTGATGACGATAACGCGGTAGATAATTTCGTTCGCTGGGCACGATCTGTTATACCCAAATCATATTGACCATAATCTCTTGCTGTATCAACTGCGGATTTGGCGGTTCTCAATTCCCAGCCAAATACCATGCGAAGTGCCTTGATTGAAGAAATATAAGTATCTTCGTCACCTCGCGTATTATCATATTTTAATGTCGCATGTTTTGTACTGTCTCCAGAGAACATAGTCATTAACATAGATCCTCGTATAGATGGATCTAATGCGTCAAACATCGACAATGCTTGATCGCCACCAAACTCGTCACCAAGTTCAGTCTTGCAAGATGCATAAAATGATTGTACTGCATCCATCAACGTATCAGAAATTATCATTAGTGTGTTCCATATTAATTAAGATATAAACCATGTAGGCATTGAACGACCTGTCCATGTCATTTTAAATCTAGATTGCTTAGTCATATAGTACTCGCGATACGATCTAACCGCATCGCCAGGATGTATACATTCTGGATTAGATTGCATCGCAAGCCTGAATTCAGTCTTTGATTTGCTTACGATATTGGTAGGAATTGATTTAAGTACTGTACGTAGTTTAGTATCTGATGCATGTACTTTTCCATAGCGATGCGTGTATTCGTCACATAATGCAATGAAATGAGCATAATGCCATTGATAGTTGCTGTCCGATTCAAGTGTCCACTCAGTACACGGATGATACATATGTACCGCTTTATACAATACATCGTCATGGATGGGATGTGACCATTTCTTTACCATGCGCTTGCCAGAATTAGATGGGGCTGTGTACAACTTACCATCTAACATACGATGAACTGTAGACAACATCTGTGCTGACTCTAAAATCATTTTGACTACATGCTTATCACATTGTAGTTGGGCTGCCTTGGTAGGGTCGTTATCAAGTATGAATAAATTCATTAGTGTAGCGCCTTCATGCGAAACTGATTTATACAGTCTTGTAATAAATCGAACGCTTCTTCTTCTGCGTCATGTGAAAATTCTAACGGAGAATCGATGTGCAAATCAGCAGACACGAAATTCCAGTTAATAGAATTGTCTTCATATCGATTTTCTCCATCATTCAAATAACCATTATCAATGACCATCTTTGCAATTTGTACAGCATTCATAATCTTTCTCGCTTGACTTTATTAATTTACTTAAATATTATACAACAATAAGTATTGCTTGTCAAACGTTTATTTGAATTAATGTTTTATTTTCTTAAAAATATTCTTACTTTATTATATCTATCTTCGTTGAATTCAAGACTAAATTTTTCACATAACAATTTAAAATTATCTATATCAAGTAAGTCGTCAATCGTATCTATTACGAAATCATTCGAATTTACATTCGTTTCATAATTTTTTAATGTGTTTGCTAGCATATTTTCCGCCTCATCGATAGTGTACAACTCGCTAATGAGTTTTTTTGTTTTACCAACTCTAAAATTCCATGATGTACTCATGAATCTTTCAAAATCCGTGTCTAATACAACTAGGTGCTGTCCTTTAAAATAATTTCTTGATTTATCTAAGTCACTATGTGTCACGTATATCATAAACTGTCCATCATTACATCTATCAAATGATAATTCTGGTCTTTCTGGTAATCCACTACGCGTTGCATAATCCAATACAGGAGGAATAGTTGTTGAGTCTGCAAATCTTCTATCAAAATGAAATCCACTAAGTTCTGAATTTAATATTCCATTGCATGGGTCCCATGGATTACTTCCGTTGTCCTTGTGGTTGTACCATACGACATTAGAACAACTTGCAATTAGTCTGCCAATTTGATGACCTTTCGATGCCATATTCACATTGATTACGATAATTGGGTTCATGTGGTTCTCTGTTTGTGTGTAATATTACGACTGATATTAAATATCAGTCGCCATTATTAATTATCTTGTTGACGAGCATGTGCGTATGAATTGTATGCAATATATGATCAGGGTGTGCTTTTAAACGACTTGCCATACTATTTCTTCCGACTTTAAGATACAGTCCCCAAAATTCATGCGACACTTGGAATATTTGCTCTGGACGCTTGTATTTGGTTAGTTGTGTGACCATATCTCCTACCATATCGATGCTTAGATCGCCGCTATATACCAATCCATGTCTGTCGTAGTCGTTCAATCCGTTCATGGGAAATACGTATACCTGATCAGTAGTGGTCGCTTCTGCTATAGATAACTCTCGTATGTAAGTTTCAACTTCCCAAGGATAGATCTTCCCTCCTCCAAACGATATAAATTCTTCACTCGTGCGTCCGGTATATCTATATTTTCCATCTTTTTCTTCAAATACATCATTATCAGAATGCCATTCAGTTCCTCGACACGACCAAATTACACCGCTGTCTGTTAATCTCATTTTCAAGTTTGTGTCCGTGAATGGAGTAAACCAATCACCACGAGTAGCACCCTCTTTGATTACATTACAAAGCATAACGCCTGTACCTACAGTCCCGAACCAGTCGCATATTGTATGGGGTTTCATTGTTCGTTGTATACTTTCAACTAAATCGCTCGATACTACACCACCAGAGATATCAATGTAATCTATTGGAGAATCATATTCAAATTCGCATAGTCGATGAGCTTGACTCGGATAGACAGACATCATATTTGCCTTGTATTTCGCATGTGCGGCAGGAACTTCTTTATCAGTCTGTACCCAATGAAAGGATCCTCCAGTTAATAAGCATTTGGTTACTATCTGAGGCGTCCATGCTACGTCCCATGATGAACTACATACTGTTACAAGTTGTGTATACTCGTCGCCAAGCATATTATTTGCTAAAATAATTTCATCTATTATTGCGGCACCTCGTTCGTAGTCAGTCTGGTATGTATATCTGCCGGGTACCATTGAATACAGATCGCCGTCTGTTCTAGTGGTACCACTACTAAAATATACAGATTTCTCTCCTGTATGTGATTTAGTAATATTTTTCAGATCTGCGCATATATCGATAGTACCATCGACCCATAACACAGCACTACAATTAGCTGATCGTCGCTTTATATCAATTTCCCTATTACTCTGTAAACTTGTTGTATTAGCCGGACTAGCATCCAGATACATCGCAGCCCATGCTAGTACCACAGAGGATATCATATCTGATTCCTCTGCGATTACCAAGACGCGATGTTTATCGGTGATACCAGCATCTGCTAGATTAGACGCAACTTCTTTCATCCTCTTATTAAATTCAGCATATGTGATTTCATTGCCGTTAGCAGATAATGCAATAGCATCGTCATTTCGTAAAGTGTGAGTTGGATTATTCGCATATAAATCCGCATAATATTCTTTCATGTCTTGTTCCTTGTAAATTGGTTGATTGTGTTGTAATATCTTTATTTAGTTATCACTTTTCAATGTCATATTCACATTGATTACAATAATTGGATTACTCATTAGAATTCAATGGAAACTCTAACAGAAATATAATCACCAACCTTGAATAGTTTATTCGTTTTGAATGATAACTTCATTTTGTTATATTCAGCAACAACTACACTACCATCATATTGCTTGATAGTTTCTGTAGTGTAACTAGTGTTACATTGACGTTGATTCTGATAACCAATAATCTTATTAGACGACTTCTTCTTCGCAATATCTGCACCAGCAATTGCACCAAGCAATGTCGCTGCATCTTTGCCTTTACCACCACCAACGCTGTTACCTATCAGACCTCCAAAAATCGCGCCTGCGAGGACATCGGCTGTACTTGCATCATTCGTCTCCCCATAGATAGGCACATTAACATTTGTACATACTTCTACGGGTTTTTGTACAATGACATTACTGTATACTGTCTGTATAGATTTTACCACTGCGGTCTGCATATATGTCTCTGCCGACGCTACTGTAGTCACCACGGTGGATAATAGTAATACACCACCTAATACGATTGCTCTTTTATAATTTTTCATTATTGTTCTCCCAGTTTATTAATATGCTGTAATACATCAACGCCAAGTACGCCTGACTTTATCTTCAATTTGCCTTTTTTGTTTAATTTGCTGACATAACGGCGGTCTGTAAGTGATTTATATTCTTCAATTATTTCATCATATTTAGCATAATCATAGTCTTCCATATATTAATCCCCTACCTACATCAACTCTGGGAACATATCCCCAACATAGGTTCGTACTCTTGCTTCTACTAGTGCATCAATGTCAATAAGACTCTCTTTAGGTCGATGGATTCCATCACTCTCGACTGCAAATTTCGCTACTTGTAATAATTGTCGCTTGTTGAGACTAGTCACCATATACGGTCGCACAGTTCCCGATTGTACCGCACTTAGAATATAATCTGCTACATCGGTGATATCCATTGGTACTACAATTTTCGTATTGATTCGCTTAATTCCATCTTCGTATAATTCAGCTCGCATATATGTTACTTCCTATAGTTGTTGTTCAAATTTAATAATTTCTGGCATTAGTGCCGATTTGGTTTTTGCAGTTAATACAGTTCCATCTGGTTTATAGGTAGCAGTCCATGAACTGCCACTTTTAACAATAATCCAGTCTAATCTTGATGTCTTCAATTGATTTCTCCTATGGGCGATTTGCTAGCATGATATCACGAACGTATTCACGATCCATTGAATCGCCATCAAAATCCATATCAGGAAACTTAGATAGACGCATTCCTAGCGCCAACAGAATATCGTCACGTGTAGCACCGAAATCGTAGATTCCGCCTTTACCGTAAAAATCAAGAAGGTATGAGATAAATGTTTCAGTTTTGTTGTTCATAATAGTTGCTCGCTTTGATTAACTTACTTAACTATTATAGCGTGAAGAGCCTTACTTGTCAAGGCTTTTTATGAATGTTTTTTATTTAATTTGCGAACACATCAGTCGACGCTGATATGATTGTTGCAGTATACGGTCCGTTACCTACTGAATCACCGATTCTTGCTACTGCTGGGTTATCACCAATGACATCACCGCTAGCAGACGTAATCACACTAGTGTGACCACAATCCGCTGTAACAGTATCGCCCAATCTTGCACAAGGCTTGTCATTGACAACAATTGTCGACGAACCAGAAGTAATTGTACCTCCGGTCGTTATAGTGGTTAAATGCGCAGTACAAGTGCCGAATGTACGATCTCCTACTCTCGCTACGCCCTTAGCCATATTATGCGCCTGCCATCACAATACCAGAAGTTTTCTCGCTATACATCTTAGCAGTTTCTTCTTCTGTTTTAACGATACAAATAACACCGTTAAGTCTCATTGTGTATTTTGCGTCAATCGACGAGGTAAACATGAATGGAGCCATTCCCATTCCACCATCTGTTGCAATCAACATCGTAGGCTTAGATAAAACCAATGTATCAGTAGTCTCTTTATCAAGACGTGCTACCATTTCTTCACCGCTGGCTAGTTTAATACTGATGACATCGCCATCTCTGTAAGGTACTTCTATTAACATTCTTCACTTCCTTTAAGGTATTGGGCTAATTGATCATATCCGCCAATGACGGTTCCATCAATTACTATTTGTGGTACAGTGCGTGCAAGTGGTGCAATTGCTAATAATTGCTCACGTGTTACATCAATACCGATCTTCTTTTCTACAAACTCCATATGCTGAGTTTCAAGCAATACTTTCGCTTTAGTGCAAAATGCACAATTATCTTTTGAATAAACTTCTACCATACTTTCTTCTCCATAATTGTTATTTTATTATAATGACATACCCGTAAAGGTATCTTTAGTAACGTCCGATGTTACACCGCCTATAATATATGACGATAGTTGTACTTCTTGTGGTGCCACTTGTACTTCTGCACCAGCAATCCATTTTTGTGTCCAAGGTAGTGGGTTTGCTTGCGGTACTTTATATGGACAAGATAATCCCACTGCCACCATTCGCTTACACCCAATCCATTCTACATATTCACCCAATAGTTGAGCATTTAACCCAATCATTGAACCATCTTTAAATAGATATTCTGCCCATTGCTTCTCTTGTTCAATTGCATCTACAAACATCTGAATACATTCTTCTTCAGTTTCTTTTGCGATCTTAATATAATCTGGGTCGTCTTTTGGTAAGATCTTTAATAATGATTGTGTGAACGCTAAATGTAGATTCTCATCACGCGCAATAAACTTGATAATTTTTGCATTACCTTCCATCTTTTTAAGTTCTGCAAACGCCCAACTACATGCAAACGATACATAGAAGCGAACACCTTCTAGTATGTTTACACCCATTACTGCCTTGTATAACGACTTCTTTAACTCGTACAGGTCAACAGTGATTTCTCTGCCATTAACCTTATGTACGCCTTCGCCTAGTAAATTGTACCAAGCGGCTTGATCAATTAGAGCATCATAATTTACCGAAATGGCAGATGCACAATCAACGATTTCTTTAATGTCTAAGATTTCATCAAAGATAATAGACGGATCAGAATATATATTACGAATAATATGCGTATATGATTTACTATGTATCGTCTCGTTAAACGTCCATGTTTGAATCCATGTTTCTAATTCTGGTAGACTAACGATAGAACCGAATGCTTCACTAGGTGCACGACCTTGTACACTATCTAAAAGGATTTGACGCTTTAGATTAGATGTGAATATATGCTGTTCATTTGCAGTTAATTGCTTGAAATCATTAGAATCTTTTGTAACATCAACTTCATCAGGGATCCAAAAGAATCCCAATTGCTTTTCGGTTAATTTATCAAATTGCTTGTATTTGAGAACATCGTACCGTTGTAAACTTACTCTCCCACCTGGATCAAGAAATGCTAATGATTTCGTGTAATCCGCTTTTTTTGTTATATTAAAAATGCTCATATCTATATTTATATTCCGTTATATCGTGCAACTATCGCAGTCGTCGTCTATCTCACTTAGATCCGCTTGTGCTAAAGGATCTGCATTCATTTTATTAATATCAACCTCACCCTGTCCATCATATGTATTAAAGTAATAAAGATTCTTACCACCATAACGGTAGAACATTAACAAGTGCTTCATCATGACACTCATCGGAATCTTTTCATCTTCAAAATATATAGGATTGTAACTAGTATTTACACTGATCGCTTGATCAATATATTTCTGTAATATCGATACAATCTTTAAATAACCTTCTGGTGACTGTTGATCCCATAATAATTCATACTTATTCTTTAATCGATGTATGCCAGGAACTACTTGCTTTAATACACCATGCTTTGATTGCTTAATACTTACCAAAGATCGTGGTGGTTCAATTCCATTCGTACTGTTACTTATCTGTGCCGATGTCTCTGCTGGCATCAATGCCATCAATGTACTATTGCGAATACCAGTTTCTTTTATTTGCGCTCGTAACGCATCCCATGGCATACGCTCTTTGTGTGCTACCAATTCGTCTACTTCTTTTTTACGAGTATCTATTGGCAAAATACCATCGCTATATTTAGTTTCATTGAATCCTGGACACTGTCCTTGTTCAATCGCTAAATCGGCTGATGCTTTAATCAAGTAGTATGACCATGCTTCTGTCCATTCGTCTACTAATTCAAGATCAGGATCTGTGTAATTGGTGTCATGCTTTGCAAGCCAATATGCGAAGTTGATAATACCAACTCCAAGCGGTCGACGCTTTTGTGTTCCTAATTCTGCTGCTAGTACTGGGTAATTCTGATAACTCAATAATGCATCAAGTCCTCGTACTGCCAATTCACACGGCTTCTGAAAATCTGCTAATGATTTGATATTACCCCAATTTATTGCTGATAATGTACAAGTAGCAACTTCTCCATCACCTTTAAATATATCTGTCATAGGAGAGGTAGGTAATGTAATCTCTGCACATAAATTACTCTGACGAACAGGTGCTAATTCTTGCTTGAATGAACTATGCTCATTTACATTGTCTACATTCATCAAATAGATTCGACCAGTATTCTTTCGCTCTTGCATAAAGATAGAAAATAATTCAATTGCAGTAATTACCTTCTTGCGAATTTTTGAATTACGTTCAGCCTTCTCGTACAATTCTTTAAATTTTTCTTGATCTTCGAAGTATGAATCATATAATCCAGGGACATCACTAGGACTGAATAATGTAATGTTGCCACCAGTAATCAAACGTTCGTACATAAGTTTATTAACTTGTACCCCGTAATCCAAATGCCTTACTCGATTATCTTCAGTACCTTTGTTGTTCTTTAACACCAACATGTCTTCTACTTCTAGATGCCATAATGGATAGTACAATGTCGCTGCTCCGCCGCGTACGCCGCCCTGTGAACAGCTTTTAACTGATGATTGAAACATCTTATAGAATGGGATAACACCTGTGTGTGCTGCGTCTCCATTTCGAATAGGAGAGTTGATCGCACGAATGCGCCCTGCGCCAATTCCAATGCCTGCCTTTTGAGATACATACTTTACAACGGCGTTTGCTGTTGCATTAATACTATCTAGACTATCATCTGATTCAATTAGTACACATGAACTGAACTGACGTACATTAGTGCGAACACCAGCCATAACAGGCGTAGGAAGTGAAATATCAAATGTACTGATTGCATCATAGTAATCTTTAACCCATTTCATGCGATTATTCGTATAACTACCAAATAATGTCGCTGCAATCATCATGTATGCGATTTGAGGAGTTTCAAAGAGTTGACCTGTCACTCGATTTTGCACTAAGTATTTGCCACGGAATTGTTCCATGCCTACATATGCGATATCTTCGTCACGATAATGCTTGATGTAATTGTTTAGTTGGTCAATCTCGTCTGACGAATATAATGAAAGAATTTCATCATCATAATACCCACGTTCAATATTATCTTCTATAACATTAATCAAGTGTGCAGGTTTAAAGTCATTGTACACTTGCTTGCGCAAATGATAATTGATTAATCGTCCTGCTACCCATTGATAGTTTGGTGTTTCTTCGGTGATTAAATCTGCTGCTGCTTTAATTAATGTTTCTTGAATTTCGTTAGTTGTGATTCCGTTAAAAAACTGAATACTACTTTTGATTTCCACTTCCGACGGACTAACACCTGCAATATCGTTGCAAGCATAAAACACAACCTTGTGTAATTTATCCAAGTCAAGTGGTTCTCTAGCGCCGTTGCGCTTTTGTACCATGATTTCCTTCATTTATATCCTTACCCGTTTGGTTTCAATATTACTATTATTTTACTAAGTCGTCTGAATACCATGTATTCAAAATTTCACATTTATCTAATACGGACACTTTATCTACTATACCATAATTATGATTTAGTATATATTCGTCGTTTAACCGTATTACTAGTCCCACTCGCGATTTTCCTGCATCCTGTACTAATAGTATATCACAAGACCAATCACATAACTCTAGTGTGTATGCCATTCCAAGCGCAATCACATTTTCATCATATAGACCATTCCATAATAAATCCCAAGGGTTGGGCCATTCTTCTGAATTGTATGGGTCTATTACTCTATTAGACAGTGGTGCTAAACGCCACCAATCTACTAGAGTTTGTAAAAATTCTTCATTAGATGTATCATCTAACTTGTTCAACTCGGTACGAAATGCTTTCCACTCCGTGAGTCTTTCTTTTGGCATTAATTGCCATATTGTATTTACACTCATACTTATACTGTCGCTTTGAAGTTGTCAGTTAACCATGATAAGTTTGCAATTTCAGTATCAGTTGTAGTATATTGAAGTGTATATATACCATTATCAATGATACCAGTGAATGCGTGATCTAATAAATTACCTACAGTAGTTGCATCAGTTGTGTAATTATCTGAAATTGTGCTTGCGTTGTTTGCTGCATTAACTGCAATACTCAATACACCTTTACGAATATGTCCTACGGCATTCCGCAATGAATATCGTATGTCTACGTTATCATATCTAGTTACATCAAATGAGATAGTAGCAATATTCGCATCGGTTGCTGGACCAGTAATGCCCACAAGACCAGGAATATCTAAGCCTACGTCTGGTTCAAATAGAAAGATTTCTGAATTATGATATAATTGAATATTACCTGTTCCGACAGGTGGTGCAACTGTAAACGTAACTAGAAAATTATTTGTGGTGTAATTAGTTGTCTCCACACCATCTACATATATTTTGTATGAAGTACCATGCGCCTCATCTAAATCAACACCAAAATCGTGTCCGACTGTCGAGCCGTCACCATTAAGAGATGATACTGTATTACCAATGAATAATCGTTTTGCATCTAATGCATATCCTAATTCACCAGCCAGTAATATAGGAAGATCTGCTAGATTTCCTTTTCGTTGTTGCTGTAATTTTGTTTCAGTTGTCATTGTATTAACCTTTTTTAGTATATGTATTTATTAAAATACGATCGCCAAATCATAAGAAATTGTAGTATTCTTCCAATCTTTTTGCCCATTTGAGTTCCCATTCTGCGAACTCACCAATCTGCATTTCAAACAATTGCCATTGACCTTCTCTGCTACACATGAAGATAGCAACGTCTTTTATGTCAGTTCCATACATTTCATTGTGTGCCAACGCATACGCAGTACATTGTAGAAAATAATCACCAATCCATTCACGTCTCTTAGGCTTATTAGTCTGCTTAAAATCCATTACAGTAGGCTTACCTTTCCACACGCCTAATAAATCTGCTGATCCTGCATATAATTGGGGATAGCATAGACTAACTTCTGCTCCCCATACTTCATCCAGTTCAGCATCAATATTCTTGATTACAACATCAGCCATCATACGAGATTGAAGTAATGTTTTACCAGTTTCTTCATTACCCACGTATTCTTCATTTTTAACATATGATTCTAGCATAGCGTGCATCTGAGTGCCCACCATTGATGCTTCAGTCACTATTTGTTGGGCGGCTTCATCACCTACACGTTTTTTCCAATCAGATAACATCTTTCGATCGCGTGCTGGTTTTGTTGCAGACAAGACTGTAGTGACACTGGGGACAGGTTCACCATAGGGGTTCTTATATAAACGTTGACCGTTTACAGAAGTTCGGATTAATTCGCTATAAGCGTAAGGGGTTTTAATATTTACCATAGAGATATTATACTATCATAATACCCCTATGTCAAGTGTTATTTACTGATTACCAGTAAATATACCACGAAAATGTGTTACTTGTTACCGTATTTGTGATACGCTCGATCTTATAACCGAGGTTGCTGAAATGCTTGATGACTGAATCCATATCTGAGTATGTTGCGCGATTCGTTTCAGTACCTTGCCATACATTAAAGTAACTAACACTTGATGGATTAGTTGCTGTTGACGTACCTGCTGCTAATCCCAAACTAGTATTGGCAGTACCTGCACCAATTGTATATTGCCAATCGGTAGTACCAGAAACAGTTATCTTTAATCGCAGTTGATCGCTTTCTTTATATGCAAGAACATTTGGAATTGCTGCATCATTTATGTCTGCAATTACCGCATTCAGACTTGTACCAGTTGTACCTAATACAACAGTTACTCCCTCAATGATGACAGTAGTAGAATTAACAATTGTGGGAGTCGTAACTGTTCCCGACACAACTACATCTGGTGTAGATTCTGTCATAACTGTCCCATCAGACACAGTTGTTTCATATAGCCCAGAAACCGAATCTGCAATAATTGCTTTCATTATTGATTCAGTCTCATTGAAGATAGTTAAATCTTGATTGCTGTTTGCTCTTGCCTGGGATGCATTTAATCCTACACTCATGTTATATGTCCTTTTTAACTTGCTTTCTTGCCATTTTATCTATGTGCTTGTCTTGTTGATCTTTACTTGGTTCGGATGATGTTTTACCATCTCTGCCAAAGAATACAACATCATCTTTGATATTATCAATTATAGGAATGGTATCCAATAAATCAAACAATACTGAATGATCGATCTCATTCCCCATATTGGCAAGAGATTTTGCCAATGTGTCGATACTCAAACTAGACATACCTTCTGCTGCTGCAACTGAAATAATATCAATGATAATTGATTTAACATCACTGGTATCTTCAACTACGATTTCAGAAAAACGCATTTTAGTTTCTCAACGTAGCAAATGCTTGCTTTAGCAATTCTTTGCTGACTTGTCCATCTTGTTGTGCTTCTTTAACCATGCGCATTGCAGAAATATACTTATCTTCTTTCATTTCGCGACCAATTGGATTCTCTGCACCAGATGCTGCATCAACGCCTTCAAAGTCATCGCCAATTTCTAATTCATCATCAGCGAACTCGTCGCCCATGTCTAACTCGTCACCGAAATCAGTATCAAGTGTATCCATTGATCCACCAGATTCAACTGGCTGTCCCTGTGCAACTAGTAATGCGTTAGTAACTTCACTGTTAGCAGATTTAACCGCTTCTAGTGCTGCACCAATTGCTGCTTCTGATGCCATAGTGAATGCTTCTGCTTCTGCTGTGCCTACTTCTTCTTTCATAGCATTGGTGATGGACATAAGGTCTTCAACTTGCATACTTGCTAAGTTTTCAGCCATTTTTTGTAAGTCATCTGCCATTTGCTTAGCAGCAAGTAATACTTCTGCTTGATCTAAATCTTGTGATTCTTGTAATTTCATTTTAGTACCTTGGGTTGTTTTTGCTACTTCGCTTAGTACCATATTGATACCTTCTGATATTAGAAGTAACTTTTGAAAATCTTTCGCACTAACATCTACGCCAGATTCGCGTAATAATGTGATACGAGTATTAGTTGTTTCTTGAATCTTAACCAGTTTTGCTGGCTGCATTCCGAAATTGAATTTAATATCAAAAACTTCGTTCAAGGCTTTAGTTAACTTGGAAAATTTGTCTTCTTGCAAATCGTGTAAAATCATTTTAGTGCTCCATTAAAATTATATATTATAATGTATTTATACAAAAACTAAATTACAACTTAACTTAATTAAGTTGTAACTCAGTATAATTGAATTAAAATATATTTATGTGAATTGAGGTGTGCCCTTGGGCGATATATTGGTGTTGCAGTTGTTATTTATAATAATTTTTTGATTGCAATCTTCATCTTATGCATCTTATCAGTTGCAACACTATGCTTTGCGGCTGCTATGTCTGATTCAATACTTTCAGTCAATGTTTTCTGTCGTCTTTTTTGCAATGCTGCTTCTTCTAGTGCAGATGCATATCGTGCATCATAATCAATAATGGATTTAGATTTGCTTGTATCATTCTTGAATAATTCATTCTTGATGATTGCCATTGCTGACTCAAATAATGCTAAATTTTCATATTTACGAATACCATTCTCTGTAACCGTATAATAAGTCTTTGCATAACCAGATATATTGTGCTTCTCTAATACAACATTGAACTTATCAATGCCCACACTCTCTGGTGATACTTTCTTAACCGATTCAGTTACAATATTACTTGCTGCTGATTCAGTTGCATCTTGTACTTTATGTAACTTAGCCAAAATATTATACATCTCTGTAGCATCTTGACTAATATTAGTTGGTACTGAATTGCCAGTTGCATCAATTACAGGTGCTGATTTGTTATTCGTAGCATTCTCTAAATTTTGCAATATTTTAAGCATGTCCTGCGATTCTTGATTCATTATAAACTGCCTCTAAGTCTCTTAAAATATACCTTACCTTCTCTTACTACTCTAGTAAGAACGCCTTTCGATACTAATGATTTAGCAACAAATGCTTCACGCTCAGTAAAATCTGATTTACATGTTTCTTCAACAATCTTATCATATACTTTATATTCAGTATTTGATAATATGATTGAGATTCCTCCAGGACACTCGACAAGTTTCATTACTTTAGACCTGCGAGTTTCTTTAATTTTTCAATAGCACTTGCATTATCACCAACTGCGCCTGCATTGCTTGCTGATGCATCTGAGTTTGCGTCTTGCTGTACATCATCAGGATCAGTAGATGTCGTACGACCAGTAGATACCGTGTCACTGCCGTATGCTGCGTTTCCGCCGGGTGCACCTGCTACCTTACGCTCTTCAATAGTCTCTTCGTTGCGCTGAGATTTCTGATGAGCATTATACTCTTTACGACGAGCATCATGTTCTTTCTTTTCAGCAGGAGTCATTTGAGATACGAACTTCTTTGATTCGTCATACCTATCTGATGAAGTCTTTGACAGTGCGCTGGGATGACCCGCCTTTGGTGACGTAGTTGTTGTTGCAGGAGTTGATTTGCCCGCCAAACTTCTTACAGTCAAACCTAGCGCGACTCTGCCAATTGCTCCGATAATCGGTAACATTTCGTCTAATTGTTCTTCATCGTCGCGCTCATTTTTTAAATTTGCTACAACGCCAGGAGATTGCATCTCTTGCATTCTGCTATCTTTGTCATGCTGTGCGTACTCTTCATACGACATATAGTAATCAGTATCTGGATCATAGTATAGACCTTCTGTTGCATCATAATATACTACTTTACCAGATCGCAACATAAACGGACCTTCTAAACCATTGCGCTCTTGATAACGCTCTTTATCCATTGATGGAAGCACTGTATACCCTTCATCGAGATCTAGAGTGATATACTTAGTAAATAGATCATTGTCATTTGTCTTTAGTGCTGTAGTTAATTGCAATGTACCAGAGAAATTCAAGTCTCTTAGATCTGCACTGATCTGTTCATCAGTTAATTCTACACCAAACTGCTCTAGTGCATAATCGCGCACTGTATGTATAATACTATTGTTCTTGATTTCCATTATCGTCTCGATTTGTTTAATTGTTTTACGATTTTACTCGTTGGATTGACGCGCTTTGTCTTTTGCGCTTTTTTCGTCATCCTAGCACCCTTAGATGCTTTTGTCTTTTTCATTAAGAATCGTTTTTTAATATCAATTGGTGCGGCACATTGCTGAGGACTTGATACAACTCTACCTTTACGCTTCCCTACGGTACATCTAAATTTCTTAACAACCTTATTTCCTCTCTTAGCAAAGACTACCTTTGATTCGGAAATAACTGTATTGTATGCTTCATTAAGTATCATCTTCTATCCGATCCCTGCTATTGGAGTCATTGACTGTAAATTTATCATCAACATACCAACAACTGATATTAAACCTACAATAACCGTTCCTGCTGCTGCTACAATCAATCTCATATTGCTATCTTTGCCTAAACGATTTCTCTCAATCATATCAGACATATTATCTGATATTTGATCGACTTTCTTTTCTAATCGTTCAGTACTATCATCTAACTTTTCTTCTATTCGTTTATTGGAATCGTTAACTTTCGCTTCCAAATTAGTAAATTTTTCTTCTAACACGCGATACCTCTCTGCACATAAATCCACATGGGCTTCGAGATTTTCACGCTCTAATCTTGACTGACGTATTGACATAATTGATTCCATACTATCTGCGTCTTCAAAAGAGCTGATTTTCATTCTTGGGACGCTCTGCGTCTCTTCTAAGTATTTATGCAAAGACGCTTATTATATAAAATAGATGTTTTTGATTTTTTTATTCTGTGTGGACATACTACTCGGATTGAATTTAATGGTTTCAGTTAATTCAGTGTGCATAGGAACATTATTGCAGTCATTTATTAAATGTGTGTATTTACCATCACCTGAACGATATGCATCTTGTGAATCTGTCGTGAATATTAATTTCCATACAGAATGAGTATCTTTGAATTTTGAACCAAATTTATATTCACTCATTGACGCATTTTCAAGTTTCGTCACAATTAGGTTTAATGGCTGGGTACGCATACTCAACACCTGTATCAATGAATTTAAATTTTGGGCTTGACGGAATTCCATAGTGGAACCTTTAGGATTATTAACGCCAGTATCAGTAATATCAACCAGCGTGTATAATACATGCTCAATGCGCATGTTAAAGTTCTAACGCTTTACCAGCGGCGTAACCAACTGCAAATGCAGCGGCGCCCTTTGCCAATGTGTTACCAATGCTTGATTTCTTAGCATCGTTAATCTCAAGACCTTTGTCTTTTGCAAACTTTGAATATAATGGCATCAAGTCACTACGACGAGCATTCATTCTGAAATATCTCATTAATTGAGTTGTAACCAATTGCTGTTGCTGTGTTGACAATTTAGTCCAATCTTGTGTTAGTCGACGTGCTGCACGCAACTTAGGATCTTGAATCTTTAAATCTTTTTCTAACTTAAAAAAGAACTGCTGAGCCACTGCTGGACTCATATTACCAGTTTTGATCTTTTGTAAGAATTGCTTTATCTTCGGAGTATCAATCTTTACTTTGCCCATCAACATAGTGTCTTTCTCGTCACTAAACATTTCACTTGGACGCTGAATACTAAAAATTGTTTGATATAAATCTGGACTGCTTGGACTTGGACGATTGAAATTGCCCATCGCAGTGGTTCGTTGTGCATATGCCTTTGCAACAGGTGCATAATTGTAATCATTGCTCATTGCATATAGACTCATAAGACTAACGAACAAATGATCAGTTAAACCCCTCGCTCCTGCACTAGCAATTTGATTTCTTGTTCTGAACATTCTTGCTTCGCCCAGAGTTTGCATAAATTCTAATTCATCTGACATTATCTTACCACTCCTCTATTTGCTGCACTAAACGTTGCTCTTGGAACTAACTTCATATCACCTTTGGGATGAGCGAGTACGTAACCTTCTCCGCCTGGCTGACCGTTAATGCTTTGCTTCACTTGTCCACCTTGACTATCAAATTTACCAATGATATCGTCTTTAGTAGCCATAACTGCTGCTACTACATTCCATAATGCAACGAATGCAACTTTATGTTGACCAATATATTCTAATACTTTGACTTTCATTTTATCTGAAACTTGTTTTCTATTCTCTAACCAAGTTGGGAAATCTGCACCTAACTTAGTTAGACCCGTGTCTACCTTACTATTCATATATGCGTATAGTAATTCGGGCAATACTTTCATTTTCTGTGTGGTTAGCGTGTTGTCATTTAATAGTTCATCAACGCCTGCTGCATTCTTTTTAATTATTTGTTCAAGTTGGTCAATTGCACCTGTATCAACTTCGACAGGTTGTTCTGTGGTTACACTTGGTACTACCAATACATCTTTTTGGTTGTTAAACAAGTCGATGTTACTCAAAGGTCCTTCGTTACCATTGGCATCTTCTTCTCTATGTATCACAATACCAGATGTACTTGCACCAATGCGCTTACCTAAATCGCTTTCTACATCTACTGCATACTCAACTACGTTTGGCTTGAACACATAGTTCTTTTCGACAACTTGAGGCGTTGATTGATATAATAGATCGCCTTTAAAGAATCCTCTATAGTCAGTCGGTACTGCTTTTTCATATATAGTAAACAAATTTGATAACTGTTTTGCAAATGCCATGCGCTTTGGGTCTTCACGGAACTTACCACCACTACGACTAAGCATAATATCTTGTAGTTGTTCTGGACTCTTTGCCTTACCATCTGTTTTAACTGCTGAAAATCCTGACTTGTCTGTGAATATAAACTCACCGTCTTGATCGCGACCAAATACCATTGCAGGACTTCCATCCCATTTAAGTGTTACTGCTTTATGATCATCTCCTGACATACTGCGAAGTGCTTCAACTGCTCTCATAGCACCATTGCTGCCTTGGAAAAATATCAAGTCTTCTACGTGCTGTATGCGACTTTCTGATAGTACTGATTCTCCCAACTCGGATACATCAACATCGTATAAATCTGATCCAGACTTCAATCTGCGATTTCTTGCATCTCTTGCTTCACGCTTCTTCTTGCCTGTAATATTAATAATTTCTGAAATTTTCATTTTTTGTCTCGTAGTTTTTTTACACCGCGCACAAAACGACTTGGTTCTCTATTTTTAAGATCTAATATCATACGCTTTTGTAAATCTTGCGCGATATCAGCATCATAATTCTGTTCTATCATTTCAAGAAGATTGATCATACTACTCAATACATTAATACCACGGCTTTCTATTAATTGTGCGGTATCTCTGGCTGGTGCAATATTATTAATTTCTTCTAATAATGATGTAGTTCGTTTCTTCACGTCAATGTCTCCATGCTTATGTGTATTTATGCATTTAATCTTGTTTTCTTAAAATACTACGTAGACGCGCTGATTGGTCTTCTGTACTAGTAGGCTCAGGCGCTGCCTCATTGGGACTTTGAACTATCGTGTTTTTCTTCTTTAATTTATCATATATTGTACTAGATTGATTCGTTATAGTATCTTGCTCATCATCAGGCAAGTCGGTAATTCGCAACCCTTCTATATCAAACGCTAAATCAACTTTCTGTCCTACACCAGATGAACTACGTGTCTTCATAAATTGAATTTGATACCTACCACGCTCTCTCATCGCTTGACTTGTAAAGATACCAATTACGTTATCTGCTGTTTGAATCTTACTTAAACCACCAGAGATATGACTATGATCGAATTCTACTTCTTCAACTGCCGATCTATTCAACTGTGACGCAGTTGCAAACAATACATTATTCTCTACTGCGAAGTTACGCAATTCTTCAGAAACATACTTATCTTTAATAAACAAGTCACTCGCATTGATCTTTCGTCCTGCGGGAGTCATTAGATCTAAGTAGTCAACCAACATAGCATCGATGCGTACACCATTCTGAACTTCAAATTCTCTCATGTAACTTGTCAAATCATTTGTAGTGATACCGTTGGGTACTTGAATTATCTGTAGTTTGCCCGCAGACTTGCCTTGCATACCTACTTTCAACGCTGTACCTTCTACATCGTTGAAGATCGCTTTTGTATTCATACCAGTTAACATACCATCAAGTCGTAAACCTGACAATGACTCACTTAATTCTAGTGAAACATATAAAACATTCTTACCCATCAATGACCAATTAAGTGCCAAGTTTTGTAAGAATAAACTTTTACCACCACCTGATGCTGCTGCGAAGATATTCAACTCGCCTGGGTTAAATCCACCAAACAATTTATAATCAACCGACTTCCAACCAGTGCTTGTACCTGCTCGCGAATGCCTTGCTGCTTCAATACGCTCTTTAGGATCATCCCAATAGTTGATACCCATATGCTTCGCAAGACCTACTTGCACTGCTTCTTTAATGATGCGCTCTACTTCGCCAAATTCACCTTTTTCTACAAGATCTGCACTTTGAAGAATTGCTGCTTCCAATGCTTTATGCTTGCAGAATGTTTCAAATTCATCAATAAACCAACTCTTATGCCTATCATCGACAGTATCGCCAATTCCAGCCAGTTTAATGCTAGTGAGTGCTTTGATCTGATCTGTCGTGGGCAATGCACCATACGATGATACATGATCTTGAAGAAACTGCACTGTCTTCCTGAGTGTTCTATCGAAGTAACTTGCTTCTAAAATATTATTCACTCGTAGGAATAGATCTTTATCTTGTGCCAGGAACTCAATAAAAAGTTGCTGTAGTTCCACTGTATATTCTTTTGTTTCGCTCATTTGGTTTCCTACTTGATTAACATGATGTATTATAACATAGTTATACTATGTTGTCACTACCTATTTGCAGTGATTCTACTGTAACAGATGATCTATGTGTTGCTTGCCTGCCACAATGTACTCTTCGTATTTTTTAACAACTGTTACATACAAATCAATATTGGGTGCCCAGATGCCCACAAAATTTCCATAATTATCATGCTCATCTCCATCCTGATTAAATTCAGATAAATCAAATATTACCATTCCATGAACGACTAATTCTTCAAACCAAATTTTGTTCTGTTCTAGATCAACTTCTTTCTGTGTGTCACCATTACCTGTTGGAGTTTCTGTAATATAACATCCTGTAGCAGTTATTGCACGACTCCACGATGGCAGAGAGTTACGCATATCTGGCCAGCATGTTGCACCGTCATCCAGTACAATATCAAATTTGTCAGATGATATTGCTGATAATGCTCTATCTACTGTTTCTACAAGATATCCGTCTTCGCCTAAAACATACGACAATTTTGGATAATCTTCGAGTACTTCTCTAGCACGTATTAAATTATCAATATGAATTATTTCGTGTCGTAGTGCATAATGCTCAGCCCTGTCTGGATCATATACGTCAACTCCCACAATGTCGCAATCATCTGTTGTAACTTCACACCACATACGATGCTTAGATCCCTGCGATACTCCTATTTCACATAAACTCTTTATAGGCTGCTGTTGCTGTGCTGCTTCTAGTACGTCTGACACAAAAATCGTGAAGCCCCGTAACTCACATCTTAGTGATTCATCGACTGCTGTTTGTTTATATTTGATTACATCTAACATATTATATTCCGTTTATTTGCAGTAATTTTTCATCATTACTTGTATTTTTAAATTGCCGTGTATCGCACTATCTAATATAGTTTGTATAGTGAATAATTCACCATACTTCAATGCTGCGTCTGCTGCATCTTTACAGTCATCCCATTCTGGGAATGCCACATACCAGCCTCGTTCAATTGCGGTAGATACCAATGATTTACTTGCAGCATCTGCATCAGGCAACAATATAATTTTCTTATTCAAATTATCGATTATGTTACCTTGTTGCATGTTTATGTTATTCGAACCAACTGCTATTCCATCTGTAAAGTATGCATCCAGTTGTCCCTCTGTCACGATAACAATCTTTTTATTAGTTTGTCTATCTAATCCATATACGAAGTCGACTTTAGGTTGCTTAGTAAAGTATTTTGGAATTTCTTTTGAAGGAGTACCTACCCATCTAGCAGTATATCCTACTATCACACCTTGATAAGTGAATACATGAATAAATCTATTCTTCATTCGGGCTGGTGACATAGATGGTGAATAATAGAAACGCGGATCAGTAGGATCTAATCCTCTTGATACCATGTATTCTAATACTCTTTCAAGTTCGGGGGTTACTTCAGTATACTCAGATATAGGCTTTGCACCTTCTGGTAATTCTTGCGCTTTCCATGTGATATTTATAGGAGCATCTTTATCTCGTTGCTTGATAAGAATAGCATCAATATCACGATCTTCAAGCAACTGTAGTTGCAATCGTTGAATGTCACTATCATCGGCACCGAATGCTTTATATAACTTCCTTAATCGATCATCTATGCGCTTGTCGACAGACCAGCCAGTAGCGTAATTACAATTGAAACAATTGTATTGGAATTTTTCATCAGTGATAAGAAAACCACCGCGACCTTTGGTGTCATGCGAATGTCCGTTAAGAACACACACAGGACAATTACCAGAAACCCAACCGCCCGGCGAAGACTTCCAATTGGAAGGCACTAACGTTCTTGTAAAATCTATTATTAATCTCATGTATACATTCTACACGATTAATACGATCTTGTCAATAGATTTTTATACTCTTATTACGATTCTATCTACAGTTCCAGATAATGTATTATCAATTTTTGCTCGTAGATATGATAAATTAGATACGATCGAAAATGGCTCAATACCAGTAAAATTATTAAACTCATGGTAATCGTAGAATGGTGTCAAATCTAAATCAAACCAATCTCCCGGTCCTGGCGATTGTGCAGTTGTTCCCTGCATATAAAAATCACCCGTGTAGTCAGTACAATATACACCAAATGTAATCAATCCATTTGGCTTGTTGTAATACGACGGTCCCGCAATAATTGAACTATAATCAAATGCACCATCTGATGCGAATGCTGTCACAGACTGCGAAGTCAACGGTATTGCATGTGCTTCATCTGATATCTCTACTGTGAAATTTGGACGCATATTCTGATCTACGAACATAGGCAATACAAGACCCAGATCATTAGTATATGTTAATACTAAATCACATAGCCCCATGTCTATATTCGACAAATGGGATGCACGAACTACTAATTTCACGCTTCCTAATTCGTAATCGGTGATAGAACATTTTGTACTTAATATAGTACTGTTAGTCTCTCTGTACACCAATGATGCATTAATTTCCATATTAAATAATTTAATAGGCTTACGATCTTGATTCTTTATAAAGAAATGCAACTCGTTATCAAGTCCCTTAAATAATTTAAGACGATTGAAATTAACGGGTGCATTGACCGTTGTGCCACGTGTACTATTGTACTGTGATGCGCCTGTTGATGTGCCGTGATCCTGTAAGATGTATAGATCGCCAGTTTGGTTTATATTGTAACTTGTGCTGTAATTGCTCATTTTTATAAGTCCCTGATTATACTTATATTTATGCAGAAATGATCAAAATATTTTAGTATAAATAATAGTAATGCAAAAACAATATGAAGAATTACTCGACCAATATCCATTCCTAACAGTGCTATCTTACGCTGGAAACGAATACGTCGGTGTCATGCAAAACATAGACACTCAAATCGCAAGTATGTACATGTTTGAACGACTGGACAATGTAGATGAAAAACATTTATTTCTCATGTTAGGAGAGGAATGGTGGTGGGAAACTAATAGACAGTTACCAATCAATATTGCATTGATAAATAGGTGGCATTTTCAACATTGTGTACAAAGTTTTAATGTAAAACAGATGACCATAATTGCTGGACCAGAAGTTAGACTCAGCAATTCTATTACAAAACGAATAAAACGTCGAAGTATTAATCTTATGAAAAAGACTCTTTAACAATCTTATTCAATTGCATTACAATTACCATCGCGTAACTATACGAATGCGACTTTTTAAAGAAATAACCACCGTCTTCTGGCTTTACCCAAATATCATTCATCACAGTATCCCAATCTTTTCCTATTAGATAACTCTTTGCTGGTCGTATCATTGCTAACACTGCTGCCAATTGTTCAACACTTTTGGGCTTCATCTGCTGAACAATTCCATAATGCGAATGGATATGGAAACACTGCTCTACAATCTCTCTATGTTCCAATAGATCCCACATAGGTTCCATCTCAAGTAATTCATCCAGTTCTGCTTTATTATTAATATCATTATAAACTGACACATTCAACAAATCCATTTTAAAGTAACCCATCTTCTCGGCTTCTTTATGATCTATGGTTGCCATGCCATTATATGGATTAGTCGGCATCTCGTGAAAATATACACCTGTGTTGTGCTTTTTTTCAGTGGTGTCTCGCTTGATCATTGCAGGTGTGTTTTTGATTAAAGCAAGCAATTTATCTCTGTTTGCAATATCTATATCAATATCTGTATTAACTATCATACCAATCTACCAAATGCCCATTTACGCTCTTCACACCACCAACACTCACCACAGTGTGTATCATCTGTATTAACTGTGCAACTAACTGTCATTGGAAATAGTGTTTCAGTTATTCCTAAATAATCATATATTTCAGCAATTTTCGTCTTATCAACATTGAAGAATGGTAAACATATAGCGCCTTCAGCCGCCCATATATCTCGCACTACATTAGGAGATCTATCAGGCAGACCTAGTCCAAGAGTCTCGCCTGAACCAACATCTTCATCACCAAATCCAATAGATATATCATCTGGCGGATTGCTAGTGACACCAGTATAATATACTTTAATAGTTTCATCGTCAATAAGTGATTGATCGAGATGTCTATATTGCTGTACATATGTTATACTATGCTCTACATTAAAGTTACCAGTTAATTTTATTACTTTATTAACAACTCGCGATGCTGAAATTGAATTGATCAAAGCGAGTTCATCATCCGCCATAGTTGTTACAATAACATCATGTTGCGTATACGTCATTAATATATAAAGCAATAATGCACTATCTGCTCCACCACTGACATTGATTGCATATTTTCCATCTGGTAAAGGGATATCCACCCCACATAAATTGATTTTCATTATCCTATACTCGCTTGTTTCAAAATAGTTTCCACCCATTGTAAATCTTTAACTTCGTTCTTACGCTTTAATCGTATCTGCCAATATTGCGGATCAATATAATCTACGATCATTTCAATCTGCTTGTTATTCAACATATCCAACAAACTCTGTGCATCATTACTAGCATATATAACCCATGGACTAATTCTACCAGAACATATATGAAATACCGCTAGACTAGGTGCTACCGTTTTGAAATATGTATTCCAATCATTTTCTCTATCTTCTGCCCAGTCTTGCATTGATAATATCGTGCGCTCAACTGCACGATCAACACTTTCTACTTTCAATCGCTCTTTTACCCAACCACTAAATCTTGCATCATGTGTCCAATGATCTAATTTTACTTGATTTTTTAATAACCATGTGGTGAATCCAGTAACATCGTCTATCTTAACTTCAATACAATATTTACCAAACTTTATGAACGCAGCATAATATGAACTTTTTGCAAATTCAGTGTAAGATTTATCTTTCTTTGAATTTGTTCCAATACGGTAAAATAACTGATATGCACGATATCCCAATTGAACATCTTTATCAGTCTCTTGCATATGTCGCTTCTTTTGCACACATAAATGCACAATAAGCGTATTCTCACGCTTAAAGTCTTTATTACAGTATTCGCACTTGTACAATATTTGTTGCATAATCTATATACTTTTATTTTCTTCTGTCGGTGTACTATTATACACTATATCAAATGACTTGCATAGTCTTTATTTTAGAAGAGCCGTTGCTTCTTTTTTACTTAATCCAAAATCACCTAACAGTTCTCTTAGATCAGTCTTATCATGCATTCCGATAAACAATTCTACTTCATCGTCGTTTAAGTTAAGATAGTGTTCTTTAATAAATTTAAATATCTTTGTATCCGTTCCTTTCTTGCCCGGAGAAATCCACTCGTGATATTGACTAGACCCTAATGACAGTGCTTGCAATAACTGAAACTGCAACTTAGGATGATGTCGCAGAGTATTAAAGTGAACATTGACTAATTCATTTGTCCATTCTAAATAATGCTCTGCGAATTGTCCCTCGCATGAACTTATGAAACGTTGCTGTGTCCACATATTCTTATTGTATTTTACAGTCTCTTCATCAGTTAGACTATCGTACCAATTACGATCACGTGTGTCTATTGCACGCATTTCACTTTTAATATTTAACTTACTCAAATCAAAATTCCCATTTCATGTTCTGGATCGCTGTCTTCGTTTTCAAGAAGAATTGCTTCTTTAATAGTACACGACTTAACATCAAATGTCAACCTAAACATCATCAACGCAGTTACATCATTAGTGAATAATTGAATTTCATCCCACCACACACTTGATGAATTATCTGGTATTGCATTATCAATCCATGATTGCATATCCCAAACCAGATCCATTCTTTCGGTAATACGTGAAACTGCATCATCCAAAATAATCTTCACACTATATACATACTTGTTATAGTAAATTTTTTTTCTAATTACCTGTGTAATTTCTTTATTTTTAATCATATCTAAATGAGCTTGATTTTTAGGAGTCTTTACTTCAAGCAATTCAAAGTTATGCGTATTCTTAGAAGTGATGTTTAATAATGCATCACATGATTCTTTATCAGATACATTGAAATATACACGCAAACTACTACCTTCATGATAACTGTGCTGGTTAACTACTTTGACGTTTTTCATAGTTTTATTAAGTACAGATTTCAATGCTTGACATCTACCATACACTGATGCCGCAGTGCTACGATCAGATGATTTAGTTGTAGAAATAAAAGCAACTGAATCAAAACCATAACATAATTTAGTCTGCATCTTCCATGTACGATGTTTTAAAAATTCTTTGTTCATACCTACTCCTAGATCAATTCACTAATGTCCAACACTTCTGGGATCTTGTTTACTTCTTTAATCAGATAGATACACTCTGGATTGTCTCCATCAGTCAACGGCACTGACAGGATATGACCAAATTTTAGTTTCGGTGCGTGCCATTTTACATCTGTGAATACATTGACAATGTTAACATCAAGATACTTTGGACTGTAACCAGTCATTGGATTCATTGCGAGCGTAGTGAAACCTCTGTCGTTTAATCCCATTAAACTAATCACTTCTGGATTGCCCACTTCCGGATCACAAATAACAATACTCCAATCTAATGGAACATTGATTGTATATTCACCCACTTGTAGCACTGCCGCTGGACTATAAAAACTTTCCAAAAAGATCAATGGAATAAAAAAGTAATCCACGTTCTTTGGGTCGCTGTAATCTAATACGCCATATCGTAGATCATCTACCAATTCTGGTACATCATCCAATTCATATGTTTTGTTCTCTACTGTTAAAATTTTCATATTTTGTTCTCTGTTTTACTCTGTTTTACTTGTAATCTACTTTCTCTATTGAGAATGGATAGTTTGCCTCACGATAGAACTTTTTACGTTCAGTTAAATGTCGCTTACTGAATTTTGCTGTACTAGTGAAATCATATATCTCAACATGATCCTTGTCATCTGCCTTACGCACACCACGACCAATTGATTGTATTACTCGTACGAAACTCTTCCCAGGCTCAATTAACACCATGTTAAATATACGCGGTATGTTAAGTCCTACTGCTGCAACACCATATGTCGCAATAGTAATACTATTAGTCGCTTCATTAATTTCATCATATGCGTCTTTACGATCAGATGATTTCATTGCACCTTTTACGAAAGTAGTGTCACCACCAATATGCTCTACTAACATTTCACCTGCTTTGATACGATCAACCAATACTAGAGTATTACCCGATTGCGAAATCTTCTTTATCAAATCACCCATGTAACCGATTCTATGTGAATTCGTTGTTAAGAACGTCAATTCACTTTGATAATTAGTATAGTCTGTAATTTCTTTCATTTGTACAATATTTACATGACAATTACTCAGTACGCCCATGTCTTGCAATTCGGATGCTGCTAGACGATTTACCACATTGCCCAAACTAACCTGCAATGTCATCTGTTCATGTTCTGCTTTTGGTATTGTACCAGTTAGTCCCCATCGTAGAGGCACATTTGCAAATTCTTTAGTGAGCATATCTTTTAGAACATCTGCTTTCGCTTGGTGAACTTCGTCAACTATGATACAAACTACATCTTCTGCAAAATCTTGTAGTCCCCAATCTTGTTCGCCATTCTTGAATCGTTTACGAATAACGTTAAGACTCTGCCATGTACAAATAGTATGAGTACGACCGAAATCTTTCTTATCACCAAAATATACGCCAACATCTAATCCTAAGTTAACATAATCTGCATATGTCTGATTCACCAAATCTTTGTTTGGTACAATAACAATAGAGCGACCGTACTTTTCTGCTTTGTAACTCAATGCTGCTGTGATCAATGTCTTACCAGCGCCTGTTGCAATCTCTTGTATACATTGGGGTGTTTCTATAAACTTGTTTACGATATCGATTTGATAATCGCGCAATGTTACGGGCTTACCTTCAAATCGATGCTTTGCGGGCCATGCTTTATGTTGAAATGTAGATTCATCTACCAAATCAAACTCAAGTTTGTTATGAGTTCGAAGATCATCAAGTTCAATCTGATAACCATCTTCAATGATAATAGGAATCGCTGTTTCTAATAGACTGACAAATGTAATACCACCGATAGTGAAATATCGCTCACATCCATCCCATCTTCCTAATTTATAGGAAGGAACGTGTCGTGCATATGGTAAGAAAAACTTAAACTTTGCTTCTAGTTTTTTCCTAGTAGTAAGTTCAAGACCCTCTATCTTTGCATTGACTTCGTCTTTCAATATGATTGTTGCAGTTTTAATTGTTGTTCTCCAATGTGATTTACTTATTATAGCATTAAACTACAGTTATGTCAATCGATTAAATCGTATAACATAACTGCGTTATATACAACAGTCAATAATATATTATACCTCTGATTTCATACAAGTGATTTCTGCCATACGCTGCCATTTATCACTCTTTGTTTTACGCAAGTCTGCAATTTTACCAACCATACGCAAACTAATCTCGCGCATACGTAATTGATTGGCATCTACAAAATCAACGATTTCGTTTTGCTCTGCTGTTGTGAATCCATACTCTTCTAGCATGCCATCCTTGACGACCTGACGACAGCGTAGTAGACGCTCACGAGTGCTATTCATAGTCAAATCAAGGTAGTGACAACGAGACATAATTGCATCTAAGTGATCTTTGATCTTCCCGCGAACTTTATCAAATTTTAAGTTAGTGATGAAAATTACAGATCCTTTAAATTCAAATGACTCTGGAATTCCTTCACGACGTAATGCTGAACTTTCAGTGTTCCAAGAAATCCTACGCTTCTTTGAACTATCTAACGCTGCTTTTAATAGGTTTAATGATAATTCATCATACAGCACCGAATCACAATCATCTAATACAAGTACATTGTTAGAGTCTGCATAACGATATAATAACTTATATAGACCAATTGCAGAAGCTGCGCCCTTCTCAATACCAAATCGTGATACCGCACCGCGCAACTTATCAAACAATGAATTCTTTTCAATAATATTCTCAACACCGAATGACTTGCCCACTCCTGGAGGACCTGTCACTACCATACCACGAATATCGCCATCAACTGACATCTGTGTCATTTCATCTAAGATACCAAACCGTTCGCGCAAACGCTCAACAATCTGTTCATCAGTTTCAGTAGTCACAGTTTCAGTAGTATCTATTTCGATGATAGATGCTGCTGTACTCTTACGTGGGCGACCCGCTTTGCGTTTAGTAGTAGTAGTTAGTTGAATAGTTTGAGTAGTCATGGCTTAGATTCCTATCTAATTAATTAATGAAGTTTTATTATACAGTAATATACATTGGTGTGTCAAGGGTTATTTAAAATATAATGCAAATGATGTTGCATACTGCTTAACGATGTACGACTGTGGTCGAGTATATTCTGCATTTGAAGGACCACGGTACTTATAACGAAACTTCCCAGGATATTGACGCTGTACATCATCTACATACATCATTGGGATGCCCTTTGCAAAACTGCTCTCATTAGGTGATGTTTCAAACATCTGCAATATTGAATCAAGTTGTGTCATAATCTTTCTCGCTCTTCTTTATTAACTTACTTAACTATTATAGCAAGGATCATTACTTTTGTCAAGCGATCATCCATAAAAAAACCCACAAATGTGGGTTTTTATTTTTTATTGTTATTATAGTGTTGCGTCTTCTAAACCTGCACATCGTAACTTAATTACGTTGGTAAGTTGCCATTGCTTAACTTCAAGTGCTTTGATAACACCCATGAACTTATTTCTCACCATTGAAAATTCAACAATAAGATGCTGCAAATCAACTACATCAGGCTCACCATCTACAAATGCTTTCGCATCTGCTGATGTTAGTGCGCGTTGGTAATGCTCAGTGAAGTGTCTGAACTTCTGACTACGCAATTTGCGCATTTCGGTATTTAAATATTCAAGTATCGCTTCTGTTTCTTGTAGTTGATTGAAACGATGTTCAACGATGCCCGGAATATCACGACTGTGCTTTTCCAAACTACCTTTCATACCACATTCAAACTTAGCCTCTGAAACTTGTATTTCATAGTGTGAAATAGCGTTAACTATTTCTGCCATGTTTCCAGTGACCTTACGATACCATTTACTCATTTAATCCCACTCTTCTTCTTCGTCAGTGTCATCTACTTCTTCATGTTCAATGTATTCATCGACACTCGTTTCAAGATATTTATCATGCTCACTGATCTGTTCTGCATTTCCAGCAATGTCAAAACCATACTGATCTAATACTTGTAAAAAATGTTCTGCAAAATTACTACGTTCCTTTTCTACAACACTAGACCTAGCAGCATCGTACATAGCAATGATAAATTCTAAATCATTATCACTCAGACTCATTGATCATCTCCCCGATAACTGCCTCATCACCACTAGAATCCATCACCTCTTCAGGCTGTTGATCCCATTCGCGCATCATAATATCTAGACAATCGTCTGTATTCTTTGACCATGCTTTACGGAATTTCTTGATGATTTCACCAGTTACTGGGCTAATGTACTCAAGACTGTTACCAGACTTTTTCAATGCACCTTTCGCTTCAAAAAATTCAGTCAATCCACTGTAAGGACTCATACCAGTATCATACGGAATTTCTACTTGTACGCTTTCAAATGGTTTAGCATAACGTGTCTTCATAATCTTACACGCTGCACGAATACCATTTACAGTAGTCGTTTTATTGCCATCTTCGTCAACTTTCAACTTCAATTTACGCATTGCGATTACAATTGAACTTGCATAGATAAATCCTTGACCACCAGAGATTTTATCATCTGGATCGAACATATCTTGTGATGCATAAGTATGATTCGTCGCAAGTAAACCTACGTTGTATTCACCCAACATATTTACAGTGTTACGCACAAGTGATGTTAGTGCTTTAGGCTTACGACCCAAGTCGCCCTTCATGTCACCTGCTTCAAACTGCTTGACATCTGTAGGTGTTAATAACATACCTAGACTGTCTACTACAAATAAGATTTTAGGACGATCTGCTGGCTCTTTATCACCATGCTCAGTCTTGTAATCTTTCATCAAGTCAGACATGATTTTTGCAACATCGTCGATCATTGCTACGTTTAACTTCATCAATTTATCTTCACTCGTATCTACACCTAACGCATGTAACCATGCTTCGTCTAGTGCATTTTCCGAGTCAATTAGAACAACATAAATATCTTGCTCTTGTGCATGACGAATAATATTTCCCGAAGCAATGTATGATTTTCCTGCTCCAGATTCGCCCGCTAATACTGTTACTTTACCTAGCGGAATGCCTTTTTCAAAGTCTCCGCTAATAAGTTTGTTTAATGTAAAATTACCTGTTGAAATCCAAGTATCAGGATCGTGAAATCCAGTGCTTAGACCAGGAACCGCCTTGGTAATACTACGACGGAACTTAGACACATCAAATGGTCTTGCCATTTTATTCTCCTTGAAAATGGGAGCAAAGAACTTGCTCCCTATTGGTTACTTATGCTTCTGCTTTACGATTGCGAATTGCTGCAAGAATATCTTGCGCAGTAGGCTTTGCCTCTGATCCCGCTGGTGCTGCTGCGACAGGCGCTGCGGCTACAGGAGCAGGATCTGCTTTAAAAGGGATATCGTCTGACGTGATCTCCTTCTCAGCAACAGGTGCTGATTGAACAACAGATGCAGCAGGCTTAGATGTCGGTGCATCTACACCCCAAGGACGGTAATAATTACCCCACTTCTCGGTGTCGTATAACTGACCATCTACAGATGCTTCAAACATCTCAACCATCGCATCTAAGTGCGCCTGATCTGGCTTTTTAGGAAGGAAGTCTGATAGATTAAATAATCCATTTGTGTCGACTGCATCTAGTTCTTCTTGATTTAAACTACGCTCGCGACGAGCCCAGTTAGAAGTACTATAATCTGCCCACTTACCATTCTGACCTTTCACTACTTTGAAATCTGTACCTTGATCATAATCAGTAGGTAATGAAGTGAAATCTACATCCATCAACGCTGCGCTGATTACCTTAAAGATTTGAGGTGAAATCATGAAACGACGAATTGGGTTTGCAGGTGCTTCTTCAACTAGTTCACTTTCAGTGACGAAGCCTTGAAACAAGTAAGATTTTTTCTTCCAATATTTACGTGCAACATCTTCCAATGAAGGATCTTTGAACCATTGACGCAATTCCGCGTGAATAGGACATGTTGTCTTTTCGTCGTCATACATTTCAATACATGGTACTTGAATTGTTACAGGACGTGATTCATCACCACCTTTTACGCCTGGGAATTCTAAACGAATCATTTCACGCTTCAACCAAAAGAATGGGTTGTTCGTATCACCGTCAGGTAAAAATCGTAGTGTTGCTGATGTGTTGTCTGGAATACTCCAGTGAGGGAAGACAGTATTGTCTGATTTGGTTGTTGATTTCGTTCCAGATGAACGAGAGTCTTGTTCGAGTAATTTTGCTCGGATTTCTGCTAATGAAGCCATGATGTTTTCCTTTTGCCTTAGTGTTTTTTAGATATTAAGTAGAGTATCTACCTAATACAAGTTTGCCTTAGTTTTATTACTTAGCCTATACAGTATACTTCTTTTCATGCCTACTGTCAAGCACTTTTTCGTTTTAATTTGATTTAATTTTTTAGTCTTTAATTGAAGATATTACATTGATAATGCAGGCTCTCAACTGGCGCTGCTTCATTTAAATTTATTCTTCTTTAATAACAGACCAGATACCATATACAAGGGCAATCCATGCTGCTACTTTTGCCAATGGACCTAGCAATAAAATTGCTAGTCCAGTGCCGATTAATACTGCTCCATCTAACGATGTGCGTTCTGTTAAGCGATCTTTCATCCATTTAGTAAACATAGTTAACCTACCATCTTACGCAAATTAGAAACTGCTTCGCTATCCATTGATGGCGCTGCTTGTGCCACTTCTGGAACTATTTCTTCTGTTACCTTATCAAGTAAATGATCAAGTGCAGTGCGGAATGTCTTGTTCATTTTATGAACATCTACGCTAAGCATATCAAGTAAGTTAGACAATTCAAATTGCTTTACTTTAATCGCCTTCATACCAATGTATGATGCTTTATGTCCTAGTGCTGCAATCTCGCCACCATCGCCTGAGAAATCAGTAATTGCATTTTCAGGATGCTCTGGATCAGTTGCATCAATAGGAATTTTAACACCAGATTTAACGATGTTGATCAATTTTTCTAAGTTTTCAATTGCGCTCACGGTTTTCGCCTCTTTCAATTTAGTTTCAGATACTACACGATTTACTGTAGCAAGTGCTTGTTGCATGCTCTCAGTTGATAATGCATTATACTTGAATTTTTCAGAGATGTCAAGGGTTTCTTCAATTAAATCTTCAGTTACTTCAACTTTAAAATTATCATAACCACGCTTGGTAGCCATACGCTTAACTGACTCTTTTAGTTGAGCAATCTTTGATTTAATAGTTTCTACGATTTCTTGATTATCTTCGTTAACTAATTTGTTCTGCTTTGTGTATTTCGTGAATTTGTTCAAATCTGAAATCTCTTCACACATTGCCAAAATCGCTTGTCCCTTAACATCGTAAGGATTTCCCTGCTCATTAACATGCATAGTCATTGCTCTCGCACCTGCCATGTACTTATGTGGGAATGCAAACTTTTCACCTGATGCATTTTCAATAAACAAACTATGAATATTTCTACTGCGAGAACCACGAATTTCTTCATTAACACGCTTGTTGTGCTTGATGATAAGAGTTGCTTCTGGCAATCTGATATAACTTGTTTTTGTTGAACCGCCTGCCTTCGTAAAACCTTCTGTTACTTGTGCATCTGTCTTTGGTTGTATTTTTTTGTCAAACTTTCTCATTGTGAACTCGCCTAATTTTCCATGTGCAATTGATTTGATTGCATCTAAAATATCTTTATTTCTCTGTATGTCGTAACTTTCCCCAATCTTTACAATAACTTCAAATTTATTATCTTCTTGTTTTATCGTAACAATCAAGTTTTGATCTACTGCATATAGTCGTGTTGCTTCTTCTACATTAAGTGTCTCTACACCATCAATTGTATACAAACGCATCTTGTAGCCTGCGCCTTTTAATATGTTAAAGATTTCTGTTGAAATGTCATTCATCGGGTTATTCCTTTTTAATTATATATGTATTTATCTTTTTGTGTTATAAAAATGACATTGGCATTGGATCATCGTAGTCATTATCCAAACCTTCTTCCATCAGGTATTCATATGCAGTATCTTCGTAGTTGGTTACTTCTTGTGCCATTCGTATGATCAATACTAGTGCCATAACCAAATCATCGTTCTCGCCTTCTTTTGCGCCGTAACTATTACCACGAGAAATAAATACTTTCAATTCACGTAGTAGATTATTACTTGCTATTTCCAACTTATCAGTCTCTACCCAATATTTCAATTTAGCACATGCTGCTATCTTTGATTTATGTGTCGTAGTGAATCCCTTACGATACGCTTTTGTATTTCCATGCTTCTTACGCTCACTCAAGAATGTTCCTGGGAAGAATTCTTCGCCTATCTCTTCTACACATACCAATCCCGCTTCGCCCATTGAATTGTTTTCTAGGCTATAATATATTTCCGATTGCTGCTTTGTCTCTTCATCTATGTAAATCGCTATCTTCTGTAAAATTCTTACTTGTTGCTGTATAGTTGTTTTGTTATGTTGCCATTCAGCAACTTGCTTCATACCCGGCAATTCGTACACTTGTATCGCTGCGTTATCTCCACCAGTTCCTAAACTAGGATCTAATGCAATAAGATATAAATTACCCGATTTCAAGGGCTTATACCAGCGTACTTGTCCTTGCATTGCCCATGCTTCTTTTGGTTCCATCATGGCTAATTTCAAACTGCTTACCAATGTCTCATCAAATGCGATGAATTCATTTTTATGCTCACGTCTGAATTTCTCTTCGCCAATCTTACCTTGCTCTATTCTTGCCCACTCTTCATCTCTATCAGGATGTCTATCCCATATCGCATCATAAGAGGCAAAACTATTAATACCTAGATCAGTTTCGTTACCGTACTCATCTGTCTTCTTTTGTGAATCTCTCCAAATCTGTGCAAATTGGTCATCATCTTGGTTGGGGGTAGATGTTATAATACATTTACCACCCGTTGCTAATGTAGGTGACAATGCTGTCCAGAAATCTCTTGCGATATTTGGGCGCACGAACGCAAACTCGTCTAAGTATGCTAGTGATATAGACATACCACGACCAGTGTTATCAGTAGTTGCTTGTGCAATAATACGACTGCCATTATCAAATTCCAATGAACCTTTGTTGTATGATGTAGCGCCCGCTCTCAGATAATCAGGCAATGTTTCATATGCAAAGCGAATACGCTGCATTATCTCTTGTGCACCACTATATTTGTGTGCTGCAATTAAGATTGTCTGATCTGGTACAAACATTGCATACCATAATAGATAGCCAGCAGCACACGTTGATTTTCCCATTTGGCGGGAGATCAATGCTACTGAGTTTCTATAATTGTGATATACATCAACCAATTCTTCTTGGAAGTCAAACAACTCAAACTTCATTCTACCCTTGGTAGGATGCTGTATCCAACAATGAGTCTTCATGAAATATTTGGGATCATTAGAACATTTTGCCAATTCTACTAATTGTTCGTGTGTGTAATTTTCTTGTTGATGTGGGGTTTTTACTAATTTAGTATCTGCTGCCATATAGGTTAACTATTTTCTCTATTTTGAAATTATATTGCGCACTGATATTTCTAAATTTTCTAGAAATGTATCAATGTCAATTACTTCGTTTACTAGTTCGTCAGCACTAACATCTACATCATCGTCTAATGATTCTATAACATCTGATTCATTAGTACTTAATTTATTAACATTAACCCATCTTTCATCGCCGGATTGTGAACGAATCATAACATCATTGAAGTCATTAGGATTGATACCAACTACTTTATAAGATTTATTCTTATATGTAATAACATCGCCCACTTGTGTAGGTGATTCTTGTAATACTGCTTCTATTAATTTTCTCATATCGTTCATAATTTCTTCCTTAAATAATTGCCGTTTTTTATATATATAGTAGCGAATTACATATAATGGATAACGGCATCCTCTCTCCTTAGATAATAAAAACGGGCAAGCCTGTAATTATAACGGTCCTAAGGTCTAAGTTCTTTATAGTCCTGCGTTTTTAAGCAAGATTGCCAATTCTTTGGATTCTTCCAATGATTCTTCCACTGATGGCTCTTTCTTATCTCCATCGTACTCAGGCTCATCGTCCATTGTAGGCTCTTTCTTCTTAGATGCTAACATCTTCGCAAAAGCGGCTTTTTGTGCTGGACTCTGTGATTCTTCTAATGTATCACATTCACATGGATCACATTCACATTCATTACAAGCAACTGCTTCTTTTACATCTTCTGCTGCATCTTTCATATCTTCATCAGTATCGCCATCTTTGTCAATGTCCAGAAAGTCTGGCTTGTTCTTAGATGCTTCGTATAATGATTTCATGTTGTCTACAGTATGCTCAGTTACGCTAACCTTCATGTCTTCTGCATCCATATAACGCTTCAATGACAAGTTTACAGGCTGTGCAAACTCATATGGATCGCCATGTGATGTAGGTTCAGTTTCGCCCGCATTTGCTGGTGAATTTGCCCATTCGGTAATCTTCTTTTCTATCGCTTCTTCCGATAGACCTGCGCTATGTAACATACTTACTAATTGAGTAGTATCCATTGTTGGAGACTCTTCTAAATTTTTATCTTCCATATCGTTTGCCGCCTTTTTCATGTCTTCTTCTTTATCGCCATCTTTGTCTATATCTGCAAAGTCTGGTTTTGCTTCTTCTGTTACCCAGTTTTCACCTGTCATATCATTACAATCATGACTGCAATCTGTGGTAGGCTTGTGCATTTCATCGCCACAATCTCTGCATACTTTCTTTACGTCTGCTTCGTACATTGACTCAATGAATTTCACTGGTGTCAATACTGTGCCACCAGTTTTATGATCAAGACGCAATGCCATATAAGTGTCATCTATTTTTGTCTTATAATCACGATGTATCTTAGCATAATCTGCTTTGGTCATTTCTATTTCACCAGCATCATTAATGTTTGCCATCGGACCCATTGCTTCTTCAACTGATTCAGTTTGTGATGCACTTACTAAATCGTCTGCGTCTACGCCCATTGCTTCGCCCATCGTAAATCCGTCCATTGGAGCGAATTTAACACCATCACTAGTAATACTAACAACTTTGAATTCGCCTTCGCTTATATCACCAAATGCGTCTATTTGAATGGTAACATTCATGTCTTTGATATCAGCATTATAATCTTCTGATCCTTCGGTTGAACCAAAGCCATTTGCAGTTGCAGTGAATACTTCACTGTCATCTGTTCTTTCGAAATTGTCCAATGTAACATTGCCATCTACTAATACGGTTGTTTCTACCAATACCTCAGTATTAGTAGTTAATGATTCCATTAATGTTCTCATTTCATGCATCTTTCTTCTCCTGATCTTTTTTTAATTTCAATAAATCTTGAACAAAAGAAGTATTATACTTGTCACCAAAAAAATCTTCTGGATTTATATCTTCTGCTTCTGAATAGGTACTATCAGCCAACAAACTTGAAACTCCTTCATCATCAGATTCTGAATCCATTAATGATTGCTCTCGTTGCTCTAACGGCTCTTGGTCTGAACGAACTTTCATGTATCCGTCGCTAATTCCGATAAGGGCTTGTATTTCTGTTTGTATCTGATATGCACTTGCTGGTAAATTTGTCTCAAATTCAACAACATATATCTCGTATCCACGTAGTTGTGGGAAATCATAAGGTGTGCTTTGTAGCATCAACTTAGTTGGTGCACTTACTTTCTGCACATCGTACTTAGCTAAGTGATTCTCAATGCGAGTTAAATCATCGCCAGATAATTCCTTTGCTAACTTAATGCGGAATGTGTATGTTTTTTTTGATTCTGTCAAATATTCTGTAAAGGACTTCATTGGTTTAATTCTCCTAATATTATAACTATTTATCTTTATTGTAAAAAGCGCCCGACTTAATCAGTTCTTTACATCTCTCAAATTCATCATACAAACTGAGTTGTAGATATACTCTATCACAATCAGAATCATTTCTAACGCCATGTACCTGTGTGGCATCCATTAATGTAGGATGAACAGTTGAATACATATGTGTTCCTAAATAAAATTCTTCATCATGAGCCTCAGCGCCCGCTGAATAACCTGTTATTATCGGATTATCGCCCAGTATAGCATAGTCATAATAATCAACCCCTACGCCACCATCTGATGGCAATATAGGTATCATTATCACACACTTTCTTGAAAAGTCAACATGTGGGTGGAATTGAAAACCAGGCCTATACACTGTTATTGCTATGTTTCCACTTTTTATCTGTTTTACTTCTGGATTGAATAATTTCACAATTTCTGATATCTCTGGATAATCTAGATATTCTTTACCTTCTAGATCTTCTACCCGAATTGAACTAAACAACCCTTTCGTGGCGTTATTTCGTATGTTTGAATAATCTTGTGCTGCATGCTTTACTGATTCATACAATTGCTCTAATCTATTTCTGTCGAATGTGACATCAGTTAATTCAATAAATCTATCTTCTATCATTTGTCTTCTTCCGCTTTCATGTTTTTCATTATTTCTGCTAGCATCTCTGAACGATTTCCTATTAATCTACCATCAATTGATTCTGGGTCGTCATCTGGTAAACCTTTATTGATAACATGGTTTACTTTTCGATTATCCATATCAAGTCGTTCTTTGCGCATCTGCAACTCAATCATTTTTATTTTTTTATCCATCTTTGTTTGCTTTGCGGTTATCGCGGCTGATAGCATTTTACTAGCACTATCAAGCAATGCAGCGGCATTTCTATCGTCTACATTCTTTGCCAAATCTACTATATCATCAAACGCAGTAATTGCTCTTTTTGCATATTCATCCATCTCTGCATCTATCGCGTCTAATCCCAACACCATAGGTAGTGCTGCGTCTACTTTCATAGACATATCCATAGTTTCTGTTTGTGTTGATATTTGTTCTGTGAGTTGCTTTATCACTTCTTCCGATGATGGTTCTATTTCATTTTCATCATCATCAAAGTTAAATGATATATCGTCTATAGGCGGTAAATTAAATGTATCGCTTAATTTCTGTGTCATTTCTTTTTCCTTTGCGCTTTTGTTCGCTTCTTTGGCTTATTGAATATCTCATGCTCAGTGATGACGCGAAAACCTAAGCCTTTTGATCTGCACCAATGTCTTGCTGCTTCCCATTTTGCGTGATTAACTACTGCGGCTGCTTTTTGTGATTGACTTTTTGCTTCACCGAGTGTTTGTCCCGCTGGTTTTATTTCTACCATCTCTGCGTGTTGCTTACCGTTTGCATCTTGATATACCATCAATAAATCTGGCACATAATTAGAATTTTTTCCAGTAAGTGGGTTTTTGTATGGGATACGATGTGTTTCTGAGCCCCAACCTAATACGGATGGATGATTGTCACACATTCTGAAAACAACTAGTTCCCAACTTGAACGATATCGTGGTAAGCCCTTACCTAAGTATTTATCTGGATTTTTTGGCGTGTATAAGCCTTGGTGAAATTTTGCCATTTTTACTGACCTTTATTGTAGTCACTGACGATTTTTTCAAATTGCTCTTTTGTATGGTATAATGCTGAAAGCACACCTGTTGGTGGATTATTCGTCATTTTTTCATTGAGATTAGTATCAGGATTATAAACCTGCACTGTGTGAATGTTTCTGATTGCATCATATTCCACAGTTGGTCCTACTGGCACAAACTTTATTCCAAGGTTGCCATACATACCTGCTGCTAGATTATATACTTCTGCTTCATCTGCTGCTAGTGTCTCTTCTGCACTCAATCCAGGAACAACAATTGCTGCGGGGACAGGCGTAGACACTGTGACTATAGTAGGCTCTGGTGTTATCGTTGGTGTCACTTCTACTTCTACACCATTGGTAGTTGTTTTATAACCTTCATATGTGAAATCTATACGATATTGTACTGGTGCTGATTCTGAATAATTCAGTGTATCGCCCTGTATGTTGGTAATTATCGGATTATAAATTTCTATAATGTTTTTATCGCCGTCTGAAGAAGTTCTAATTATCTCTATCTTAGTAATATAATAACGATCATTGGTTAAATTAAAACCCTTAGCACTCTGACCAGAAACTGCAAAATTTTGATTAATAACATCATCAATCATAACATCAGAGTTATCTGACATAGGACTTGAATAATAATGATTGTTATATCCTACTAGAAATTTTTCTATCTCTGCATCACGGGTATCATACGCAGACAATGATATAGGAGTGTAATCAATTCCAGTTTGAATTGTACGCTTCTTGTTATATTGATTTAATGTCTGAGTCTTCATAGAATGACTAGGCATTTGTATTTCGGATATACGTGTCAACTCCAGTGCCTTATTGCTACCAATGTGATAGACAACAACACGGAATTGAAACTTATTTCTAGGAACAAGTAAATTCACGGACCGATCATATTGATCTTGTCCGTAAATTTTTGATGCCGAATTTATAATATTACTCATGAGTTACTAATAAATTAGTTAGCACTTGAACCAGTATTAGCCATTGTACGCAATATCGCATTATCAAAACGAATAGTCATTGATACCTGCACAACATCGGATGTCGCATAGTTCAAATCACCGAATGTAGCACTTGGGATAAATGCGCCTTCAAGTTCCCAATAGTCAATAACACCATCTAGACTAGATGTGCCATGTGTTCCATCAAGTGTTTCGATTTTTACATTGAATTTATAATTTTCACCTGCTTCTGCGCTTACTTGAGAAGTATGATTTACTTGCTTGTTCAGTTGTGAACGAATTGCTTTTATAACATCATTGTTAGTATCATCTCGTAATGCTACTGTAACATCTTGCCACATGTGCTTTCCTGCAAGTCGTATCTTTGAGTTGTATGCATCAATGGTAATATCGTCATGATCAACTCCAGGTCTGGTTGCACTAATTACATTCTGTGTAATTAACGATCCCTTTGAGTCACCTAATCCTGTAAATGTTACACGAAATCTGTATTGTAGTTTTGGCATCAGTGTCTGTGCAGTGGTAGTATCTCCTGCTGGAATACCGAAATTTGTTAAAATAGCCATTTGTTCTCTCCTTAAAATTTAAATAGGCTATCCTAATGATAGACTATTATATATATAAATGTATTTATGCTTTTTGCATTTTTATTTTGCAGCAAATATTTTGCAATAAAAAACCCACACGAAGTGGGTTTTTTTTAAATATTAAATTTAATATTTTTTAACTTAAATCACCTGTATTAACAATACGAACAGGAATATAAATAAATTCTGCCGATTTGGTAGGTTCAATTGCAATATCAACGTAAATTTCATTACGATCTATACGTGCTGGTGTATTGTTAGTAGTATCACATACTACACTGAAGTCATACACACCACGATTTGCCTGAATATTAGCACAAAAACCATCAAACGTTTGCTTAACATTATCACGAATTGAATTATCATTTGGCTCAAACAAATATGGGCGCGAAATAACTGCAAAACGCTCACGTAAATATGCAACTAAACGAGCAACGTTAACACGATCTAATGCGCTTGCGCCTGCTGCCAAAGTCTTCTGACCAAATACAATAATACCTTCTGATGGGAAATTAACAATCGGATTCAATTTATTTTCATACATTGCATCGCGATGTCCCTGTGTCAATGCTACTGCTACAAATTCGTTTTCTGAATTGATATAACCAACATTTGATGCGTTTCTTACAACACCACGAGTCAAACCTGCTGGTGCAAACCACTGGTAACTAACACTATCACTATATGCATATGTGTAAAGTGCACTGTGTGATGCTGGAGCAACTACACTTGCACCTGATACTGGATCAGTCGTCAATACACTAGGATAATATGCTGCTGCATAAGAACTCTTGCTTACTAGTCCATCTTCACCATTTTCTACTGCGCCAGTTCCTTGAACCCAAGATACTGCATCTGCTGGAGCCAATCGTAATGGGGTATCTGCAATAACAAATGCAGTTTCATTGCGATCTGTATTCAATGTTACCATTTCATCCATCAACTCTGGATATCCCGGTGCTGTAATTAAACGGAACTGAATAGTTTCTTCACGAAGTGCTGATCCTGATGCACTTGCTTGCATTGCTGCTGCTACAACTTTACGCTGTGCCTTACGACCAAATGATCCTGCGCCTGTTGCTGCATTACCAGCAAGGTTACGCCATTTCCAAGTAGTTGTCAATGATGCGTCATACTTACGTACTGTATTAGTTGAACGACACATGTTAACTGCTGATGTACCAACTGCATATAATAATGGGTTAGGACCATCTGCTAATACGTTTGCTGCTAATACGTAATCGCCTGCTGCTGAGTCTAAATCAGTGATATCACCAAATACTACACCGTTAGATGTGCTTTGATCTGTGTTATCTTTAACAACCCATGCTGTTCCATTGCTACGATAGATAACTGGATAGTTATCTGCGTCTGTATCAATCCAATAATCACCGTCTGCTCCAACTGTTGGTGCTGCTGAAGTATAAGTTACATTAGTTGCTTTCTGCCATTTCTGTACACCACCGTCGATTGCTACTTCAAAAATAGCCAAATCATTTACTGCGGTATCAAACCAAATAGTATCAGTAAGTGGTGCGCCAGTTGGTGCAGTTGTTTGTACTGATGAAATCATGTCTACGAATGCTAGAGTAGTTGAATTGTAACGATGAATAGATACAAAACCATCATCTATATCAAACCAAAGATCGCCTTCTGTTAATGTACGCGCTGTTGCTGCTGTGCCATCTTGGAAAGTATCACCAACTACACCAGTAGGTGCTGTTGTCTGTGCGTAAATTGCTGTCTGTGCTACGAATGAACCCGCTGTGCTAGTGAACAATGAAATATCATAATCAATACCTGCGCCAGGAGTTGTTGTCTTAATCCAAACATCACCTACTTCTGCGCCAACTGGTGCTGAGTAATGTGGTGCTAATGTTGATGTACCAGTTATCCATAGTTGATCTAATGCAACCCATGCACCACCTTCACCAATCCAATAATGAACGTGTGTTGATGTTACTGTCTCTTCGATAGTAACTAGATAGGTTCCGTCTACAACTACAGTCGTAGGAACGCCAACGTGAGTGGCTACAATTTCAACACTAGGTGTTACTGCTGTCCATCCACTTGCTGTGAATTCAAAGATACCATACGCTGATGATGTTGGGTTTACCCAGTAAGTATTATTTGCTGGTAAGCCAACTGGCTCAACTGTCTGTGGGCGAAGTGCTGTTAAATCTACGTCTGCACGAACAACATATGCTGCTGATGCTTGACCTAAGAATGAATATGCTGCTAATAGACCGTAATCATTAGTTTCATCACCTTGTTGTACTGTTCCACTTACTGAACGGAAATCTACGTTTCCGAAGTATTGAGTTAGTTCACGTTGTGATGTTACTAAGATCGGACTTCCCGATGCTGCTGATTTGGTATATTTTGCAATACCATCTACTTCTGTTCCGGTCGGGTCAACTTTGTCTTGACCTGTCGCGATAAAAATCATTGGTACAGTACCTGCTCCCGCTGGTCCGTATACCGACTCGTCTGTTATTTGTACCTGTGTTCCAGGCGATACAAGATTTGCCATTTTTGGAGTTCTCCTTTATTTTATTTTACATGTAATTACTAGTTTATGAATCTATATCATTGTTAGTATTTAGCGTAAGTTAAAGAAAAGACCTGATTACAGCGTTAACATAGCAGTTTAATAGTGATATTTCTGAATTCTTCTAATGTCGATTTATTATCAATAGCATGGTCAAATTCCCATCCCGCCCAACTAGATTCACTTGTATGAATATCTGGGAATTTCACTTCCATATGATTGCCTTCATCATATATTTGATATTGTTCTTCTTCTGATGTAGTGTTCGTGGTAACGGCGACATCCCACCATTCTGGTACATCATATCGCCACACAGATGCAGTAGTTCCACCCAATCGCTTGATTACGGCTAACTCGTTGAAGAACCGACAATCAGAAATAACAATATTATTATCAATTTGTAGAATCTTGCGTTCTGCTGCTGCTACCCATATATCTGGATTAAAATGTGTTCGCATGACATCTGTGCCGATATACTGTAATGCATATCTAGGTGTAAAATTAGGTATTCCTAATCTATTAGACCACCATGTGTCTACTCGCTCTCTCCAAACCCTACTCTCAGACGTATTACCTTCTAATAGAGTACGATCCCAACTAAAAATATTCGCAACAGCATCTTTCAATACTCCTGCGAAACTAACTCTCTGAAATCCCTCTTCAATTAAAAACCCTGCTGCTGTGTCTTTACCATGACCGATTAATCCACATATACCTATTACTTTCTTTGTCATCATTACCTTCGTTTATTATGTTATCCAATAACGAAACCTAATCCCGAAGAGCCGTCATTGTAAAGTGTAAGTTCTGTTTCTAGTTTATCAATTTCTGCTTCTGCTGAGGCTTGTAGTTCACCAGCGTTCATTGTAGTGCCACCCTGTGGACCCGCAATTTGTGCAAACTTACCACGCGCTTGTGCAAGCATTAATTTAGCATGACATAATGCAAAATCCTTAATCCAAGGTCCTGCATATATATCTTTTAATAATAATTCCAATGGACGATGATTATACACATGGAGAATACATAAATCATCTGCTTTCATCATACGATGCAAAATTAATTTGTTGTCAGATTTGCGCCAAGTGAACATGATCTCTGCGCCAAATAAACGACCCATTGTTTCTCTATTCTGTTGTAGGAAATCGAAACTTGCTAAACCACCACTACGACTCGAACCTAATAAATAAGTATTCAAGTAATTTGCTTGAAATGGTTCAAAATCATTACCCGTTCCAGATGATACACCAGTTGTGCGGCGATATATATCAGTTACTTCATCTATTTCACTAGGTAATGTATATTCTGCAACATCTTTTACCAAATCCAGTGAAACAAAACTTTCTTCTACAGAATTTTCTGAGCGTTGACGATATTTTTCTACTGCCTTCTTGATCGCTAATTCATAGTGTTCTGGATCTAATTCCACATCCACCATTTGACCACCTAAGCGTAGTTCTATTTCTTTGATTAATTCAGATTGTGCTGACATAATTATATTCTCCTATTAGGTATATTTATGCTTTTACTGCACGCAAGTCTGTGTTCAAAAACTACTTGAACACTGCAAGAATAATAATCTCAGAATTGAATCTACCGTTCATCTTAGTATCAGTCGTAGTCAATGCATTAAATGTCTTCAATGCCTTAGGCTTTGTAATCTTCTTGAATTCTGGTAACACATCGCCTGGCTTTCGTAATGTCTTCTGTGTACTAACCTCTTCGTTAAAGTTTAATAACGTAGTTCCCTTAACTTTGAAACCATCTGCATCAATTGCTACATATAATCCTAGTTTTCGGTTCTTACAATTAAATACTACTGCTGCTACTGCTCCAATTAATCCACTTGGTGCTACACTCGCAATACCATACGAAGAATCATTTGATTTAAATTTCAATTTAGATACTAACTGATCTGCCGACTTCTGCTTTACTTTACGAGGAGCCTTTGTTGCTTTCTGTTCAATGATAACAATATCACATGCATCAATTATCTTCTTATGCATCGCAATTATAGCCACTAACTGCTTTGCATTGAAATGCGAATATGCTTCTGCTAATTGTTCACATGCATCTTGCTCTTCTTCGCTTAATTTCTTAAATGCTGCTGGTTTTGGGATTGCAGCAACTTCTAACAATTCTTCATATACATCATTATAAAAACCTTTGATGATACGAGCATGATTTGCCTTTGCTTCTGCTACAATCAAAATTGTATGGGGTTCAAAATTCGCTACCAACTTAATATCACGCGATACTACAAATTCTTCAATTCCATCATCAATCGGTTCGCACATCGCAGTGGCTGCTTTACGCATGATATCTTGAATGCTAGGAACGACACTAATTACTGGTTTCGCTTCTTCGATTGTATCATCTGCTCCAACAATGCGTGAACCAATTGCAATAACATCTGCAATACCACCAGTTACAAACTCACTAACAGGTTTTAGTTCAGATGAAGTGCCTTTAAGATTGCGCCACATGTCTGCATGATTTTGATGCAAATCAGGCATACCCGTAGTCAACAATTTTGCATAAATTCCAACTTGTACTGGAATATGCGACACTGCCTTTGCTGCTTTGATATCTGCTGAACTGTATTTGTGTTGCTTCATATAGTCATACACATAACCACGCAAATCTGCCGTCTTTACATTCTGATAATACAATCGTGCAAATGCAGTTCGCTCTTTATGAAATTTATCACCAGACCAAGTTTCTGCCGAAGACCAATCTGGATCAGTAAATCCAGTTTTACGATTAATTTTTGCCCTAGGCTTCTTGCGAGGGACTTTTATGCTAATAGCCATGTTGTATTTCCTTTGATTTAAATATACTATACACTACTTATAGTTTTTTGTCAAATATTATAGTGGAATCGCTTCATATAATCGTTTTTGCTTGATATCCCACTTCTCAATGACAGGATTGCCCTCGTCATCTTCGTCAACTACAATGTACGCAATACCTTTCTTGACATTCGCATAGCGATAACCACTATCAAACGCAGACGGACTCGTAACCCATACTAAATGCGGATACTCAGAAACATCGACAAATGGGGTATCATTTAAATTCTTAGAAAATTCAAATATCCCACCTTCTGACTTTTCAAAAAATGAACCAAGAATAGAACTGTCACCAGTGTTGAAATAAACAGACGAATCGGCAAATGCCATAATTATACTCCCATTGTATTGTATGCCTCTTCATCGACGCTTAGAGGAGACATTTAGCGTACTGTAGCGACTATATAAGCCCTACTACAGTGACAAATATAAACCAGTTTCTTTTTCAATTAAATCGTGCATCATATCACAGTAAATGCCATCATGCGATGCAACTACATTGAATTTCATACCCCAAATCTTACCGAATGTGATGTCATATGTGTCGCTCGCATTAAGAGCAATCTTAACGTGGTTGACACGCTTGCTACCACGAACACGAAAAGAAAGATCGTCGCCACCAGTGGCTAAATTCTTTGCACCCATCATATACAATGCTTTGTTACCGATTTGGTTCTTGATAATAGTAGCAACTTGTGACATAATTTTTCTCGCTTTGATTAATTAACTTACTTAACTATTATAGCAACATGTCTTACTATTGTCAAGAGTTTTTCAAATCTTTTTGCATAAATACTCTATATATAAGGAGTAATCTATGCCTCGTTTAAGTCTCTATCGTGCGACAAAAACCAATGACTTTAACTTTCATGACAGAACCATCAGAGAACAGTTTGATATCGGTGGTACTGCCATACATGTTCATAAATATCTTGGACCCAAAGAAACTATCAATAGTGATGACCCCACTGAACCAAATTATGGTTCTGGTCTTGAACTTGATCCCACTTTAGGCATTGAGATCAATCCTGAAGGATTTATTAATGAAACTAAGATACAAGACTTGTTGTTTATGGAAAACCGTGATCGTAAGTATGATCCAGACATTTTTGAATTACGTGGTGTATACAACGTAACAGACAATGACTTTGATTTAACACAATTTGGTCTATTCTTAACTAATGATACAATGTTCATCACATTTCACACAAACGATATGGTAGCAAAGGTCGGAAGAAAACTAATGCCGGGCGATGTACTAGAATTACCCCATTTACGCGATGATCTTTTACTAAATCATGACAGAACTGCTATTAATAAATTTTATGTCGTTCAAGATGCTAACCGTGGTAGTGAAGGATATAGTCAGACATGGTATAGTCATATCTGGCGTGTTAAAGTAACACCGCTAACCGATACACAAGAATACGCAGACATACTAGGAACAGCCGATGATCCAAATAGTTTGAAACAAGATCTAAGTTCATATAAAACAGAGATTAATATTTCTAATGCTATCATACAAAGTGCTGAACTTGACGATCCGCTAGGAATACCATTGGTAGATCATTTATTTGGTCAACCAACAACAGATGATGAATACGATCATGGCGAAGTACTAGACAAAGGTGATCAATTCCCGCAAATGCCAAACGATGGTGATTATTTCGTAAGAGAAGATTTCTCTCCTAATCGTTTATTCGTTTATCGAGGTAGTCGCTGGCAAAGATTGTATGACAATGTCAATGACACCACTTGGACTGATAGAACATTCAACGCAAGCGGCTTCATAGAAAACCTAGCAACAACTGTTGTAGACAATAAAGAAGTGCCCGAAAGACAGGCATTATCAGATGTAATCAAACCAAAGAGTGATTTTTAATTATGGCACAATATTTTTATGATAGACAAGTTCGTCGATATATACAACAGTTCATCAGATTGTTTGGTGGATTTGATGTACAAATGGGAGTCAATGACCAAAAGATGCCCATCTACCAAACTGTACCAGTTCGCTATGGCGACACAAATCGCATGGCTGCGCATATTACTCGCGAAAACAGTGAAAATATAATAAACACTGTTCCATTCATATCTTGTTATGTTACGGCACTTGAAATGGCTCCAGAACGTAGGATGCACCAAGGACATGTAGACAAAGTACAAGTTTATGAAAAAGCAATAGATGATACAACTGGCGAATACACGAACGAGGTCGGAAATCGATATACGGTTGAACGTCATATGCCAGTTCCATATAACTTAACTATGAATTGCGACATCTGGACTTCAAACACAGATCAGAAATTGCAATTGCTTGAGCAAATTATGGTATTATTCAATCCTACATTAAATATCCACACAACGGACAATCCACTTGATTGGTCAAGTCTTGCTTATGTAGAAATGAAAAGTTCGCAATGGTCGAGTCGTAGTGTAGGCGCAAGTGTCGATGATATTATTGATGTTAGTACACTCACGTTTGAAATGCCGATATTTATTAATCCCCCTGCCAAATTAAAACAGCAAAAATTGATTTATACCGTAATCAACCAATTATATAATTTAGATGATGTCAATTTAGATGCATTTGATGCAAAGGAACCATTTGACACATCATCGCTGCAATATATAACTGTTACATTGGATGATATGAAAATTAAATTTGAAAATGACATAGCATACTTGTTTAATGATTCTGGTACTAATCTAGATGAAAATGGCGCTCAACTTGATTGGTCTAAATTCTTGACTCCCTTCGGTGAATTACGAGAAGGTATTAGTCAGATGCGTATAAGAAAATCAAATGCACCTAACGACACAGATAATGATATTATTGGTAGACTTAGTTTTAATACAGGCAATGTAAATGCGTTAAATGTAGATGTAGACACTAGCACTCTGCCCACGAATACATTGACTGCGGTTAATGGTGTTTTAAACCCATTACAGAATTATCCAGGCGATGGTTCGGTAGATGCTGCCGTTATCGGCACTAGATATATTATTACGAATGATATCCCGAATGGTGGCGAATGGGCTGGGTTAAATGCGTATACCAATGACATCATTGAATACAATGGCTCAATATGGACAGTATCATTTGACCATAGTGCTGTGACTACTCAACAATATGTAGAAAATATCTTATCCGATGACCAATTAGAATGGACAGGATCAGAATGGATTAATAGCCATGAAGGGATATATAACGCTGGGTTCTGGCGGCTTTATATGTAACCAATCTATGGATAAATTAAACGCGAGTGGCTGTATATTTTTAAGTATCGATACTGGTAGAGTATTACTACAACAGCGTAGTGAGAAATCTAGTCATCCTCGTACTTGGGGCTTCTTCGGAGGCAAGGGAGAGGTAGGTGAGCGTCCATTGGAAACATTACTTCGTGAACTTGAAGAAGAGGTCGGAATGTTACCCGATGTTGAAAAGATATACCCACTGCATAAATTTATATCACCTGACAATAGGTTTGAATATAATACATTCGCAGTTGCAGTATTTGAAGAATTTATTCCACAACTCAATAATGAAAGTGATGGGTTTTGCTGGGTTAAGATAGGTAACTGGCCACGTCCTTTGCATCCAGGAACTAAAGCACAATTATATAATAAAGAGATTGTAAAGAAAATTAGAACCATACACGAAACTAGTTCAATGAATGGTTCTAATTGGTTAGATACGCTTTAATCTGCGCTGATTCGTTTTTTCATACTTGCGATAAATTGCTCACGCAACCATTCAAAATCATTGATTTTGTGTAACAATTCTACGTTATCTTTATGTTCGATACCGTACGCCTTTCCTTCTAATGCACCTTTAACACAATAACGTCCAAAACGTGCGCCATTATCTACTGTACACCAAGTCTCTAAGCGACTACTTGCCTCTTCATTAACTCGTGGGTTTTCACTAACATTAGATGCCAATTTAACACATTCACGAAATGCTGAACGCCAAGTTCTGAACGGATCTTTATTAAACATTGTAGTATTAGATACATCTGATACTGGTTGATAAAATGATACACCTTGTGAGAAATCTGGCAAATCATGACCCATCTCTATTAGTTGTTCACGAGGGAATAACTTAACTGCACCATAACCATACTCCAAATCATTGATAGGATTAAGTGCCGACCATACATACGTAGTATTCTTACGCTTGCTCATAGGTGGTATATAATCAAATTTGAAAGTTGAATGTATATCTGCGTCTGCGTCTACAATATAGACCATTTCAGTGTTACATATAGATGCTGCTTCTTTATGTGCATTCGCAATACCTTCTACATTTTTTACATGTAGTGCATCTGGGAATACTTGCTTCAATTTCTGATAATTCTGGTCTGCTTCTGCTTCATGGAAACTAATCATAACTACTGCAAAATCAGCATCATGATATGAACAAACAATTTTATTGTTCAATACACCATGTGCAATGCCAGAAGTGGGTACTAATTTTATATCACCCCAAGTAGTATCACGACCTGTTCGTCTTACTATTCTAGGGAAAAAGTGAATGAAATCGTGTGCGATGTCACTCGGTTTATAGTGCCAAGGGAAGTCTGGATTAATATTTTTAGAATCATCTACTATCCAAATCATATCACTGATGTTTTCATATTCACGTGCAATTAATAACAAATCTTCGGTGTCATTGGTGCTAGGTGTTACGTGAACTGGATATGATTGGAATACATGTTTTTTTAATCTGTCCCAAGGCGAAATAATTGTCTGACCTTTAAAATCAAACAATGTTGATTGTGTTAAATTAATCATTGCAATTGCCTTTTATTGTAAATGCGGTTGTACCAACATGACTTATTTGCATACTGATATCATTGTCAACCCACACTTCGTAGCCATTATCTGCTGCTTTTTTACAGAAAAACATATCTTCGCCTATTAGGCTAGTATAATCATTATTCCATTCTACTCCGAAATGAGGTTTTTGTATAGTTTCGTATACCGATCTTTTTACTAACATTGCACCCATTCCGACAGCATCTACGGTTTCTATGCCCGTTTGACTGAATACTCTCTTATCTAAATCACCAAATGTCTTAAATGCGACTGGGCGATGTGGTGGTACACGTGTGCTATAATTACACGCCATAATATCTTTATCATGCGACATTAGTGCTTCAATAATAACTGTAGGGAATATCATATCGCTGTCAAGCCATAAAATATGTGTACAATCTGTATCTAATGCAGTGTTAACAAGTTCTTGTCGTTGCATTGCAACTTCGCTTCCTATATTCATATGAATCGTAATTGACTTATTATCTCGCCCGCATTTATTAGTTAACATAGCAAGACTATGTGTAAATGCGGAAGTGACTAAATCACGAACTGGAATACAAATTGCTACTTTTGCGTTAAGATTTTCTTTGTAGTAAAATTTGGGTATACTTACCATAGTTGTTAGATCATACCAGCATCAAGTTCGGCTTCAACAGTCTTGAATTCTTCATTCAAAGTCTTTGCCAATGTTGCTGTTGTCTTTACACATGCAGCAAATGCGGTATCATTTAATGATACCATATAATTCATATGCTCTGGTTGTACTTTACCGATAGTAAGGATATCAATTGCTGCTAATTTAGCAAGACGTTGAATCCAATATTCCTCTTCGGAATCTTCAATGTTTTCAAGTAATGCAGTAACATCGTGCTTTGCAGAAAAATCATCATATACCGCTTGCAATACTGCTTGATCAGGATGACCACTTTGCGTTGCTGCTGATAATTCTACTGTCAATGCCTGTGCTTGGCGTGCTGGGGTAGGGTGTGATCCTAATAGAAATGTTTCCACTTCAAATCTGGTGCGGATGCCTGTACTCATAGTTGTTTTCTCCATGTTGAGTTTACAAAATTTTAGTAAATTTATGTGTGATAAGTAGCATGAGGACTATTAATCCTCATGCTGATGCTAGATGGTTACGGTGACGTACCACCCGCATTAGGGTTCTGCCAACCACCGAAGGTTGCTGACAATGATATATTTGATGTTACACTTGGCGAAATAAATGCACCTAGTTGTGACAATGATACTGTTCCAGATAATCCGAAATAGTTACGTACTGTGCCCATTGTAATGGTTACACCTGTTGCTGGTAATGCCATGAGTTATTCTCCTTTTTTTGCTGATAACTAGTATCTGCTTTATATATTTATCTTTATATAATATAGTTTAACATAGTTTTAATACTATGTCAATAACCATATTATCCTTTCTTTAATATATTTATCTCTTCTTGTAGTGAGTTTATTTGTAATTGTTGCTCTTTAACTGCTTCAATTAATAATCCAACCATGTTGCCATATGCTACTGACTTCAATCCTTCGTCATTTGTATGAACTACTTCTGGGAACACTGATTCAACTTCTTGTGCAATAACACCAGTACTTTGTCTATTGTCCTTCTCAAACATAACACCTCTGAGATTATTAACAGTGTCTACTGCGTTAGTGATTGTTTCCACATTATGCTTAAATCTAATATCGGAATATGCAGTCACATCGCCCGATGCCACAATACTTCCAGTAACCGTTAAACCATTGGCACAATGCCACAAACCAGCGTCAGTACTATATGCCGACCAGGCATTAGCAGAGTTTAAAAACCCAATGTTGTTAGAATTACAGTGTATTGCCCTATTACCGTGATCGGTGTCGACCATGAATATATAAGAAGAAGTACCTGCTCCTACCGTCAAGTTTCCTGAAATACTATCAGCCGTATCACTTCTTAAATACTGTGAACCTTGTAAACCATCAAGTAAGTCAGCATCTAAGCCTGAACCTGAACCATCTACTGTTTTAACTGCTGTCAATATCTGTGCTGCTGATTGGTCTGCTGTAGCACCGTTCTCTACGTTTAATAGAGTTCTTGCTCCTGCTGCTGTGTAACTTCTACCAAAAGTATCAGTTCCGTTTGTTCCAGTGAACAGACCCATTCCACTAGATGTACCACTAGTACTAAACGTACCTGTGCCGTTATAGAAGTTAGCGTATATGTAACCACTGGCACTTCTCTCTACGATGGTACTATTAGATTGATCCTGACTAGGTAACGCACCTCCTAAAGTACCAGCATTGATACCTCCTGTGCCATTTATGTCAACAGTCTTAATAGCAGCAAGTATCTGTGACGCAGATTGATCTGCGGTTGCACCAGTTTCAATGCCGTTTAACTTGCTGTGATCTGCTGAAGTAAAGTTAATCTGCGAAAGACCACCATCACCTACAGAATAAGTCGTATCAGTAAATACTGCTGCCGCTGGTACATTAGTCAATACCTGACTATCATCTACCTTGCCATTTAACGATGTTTGCAATCCCGTGATAAACGAGATAGGGTGACTTGAAGGGTGAACATAATTGTTGGCACTCGTTGCGATGCCATCTAACTTAGTATTATCTGCTGTAGTGAAGTTTACTTGAGTTAAACCACCATTACCTACTGAGTAGGTAGTGTCAGTGAATAAAGCGCCAGATGGTACATTAGTCAATACTTGACTGTCGTCTACTTTGGCATTTAATGCTGTTTGCAATCCCGTGATAAACGAGATAGCGTGACTTGACGGGTGAACATAATTATTGGCACTCGTTGCGATGCCATCTAACTTAGTATTATCTGCTGTAGTGAAGTTCTTTTCAGTTAAACCACCATCACCTACCAAATAAGTCGTATCAGTGTCTGCTGCCAATGCCGAAGACAACGCTGCATCTGCTTTACTAGTTGCATCTAATGCTGCTGCCGAAATTGCATCTGCTTCTGCGGTGTCTGCATATGATTGGTACGCTGTTGTTATTGCTGTTTCACGACCATCTGTATACGAGTTCGCATTAGATTCTGCTGTGTTTGCCTTTGTAGTCGCATCTAAACTTGCAGTTGCAATTGCATCTGCTTCTGCGGTATCTGCATATGATTGGTACGCTGTTGTAATTGCTGTTTCACGACCATCTGTATACGAGTTCGCATTAGATTCTGCTGTGTTTGCTTTAGTGGTCGCATCCAATGCTGCTGTTGCAATTGCAACTGCTTCTGCTGCATCTACATATGCTTTATGTGTTGCATGATTAGCATTTGTTATAGGACCGTTGATATCAACATCATTTGCAATGAAGCAATCTGCTTCCATTTTTCCTAATACAAAACTTGCATCTCCCGTGTTAATATCACCATTTGGTTCTGGATCATATTCACTAAACACTTTCCATGTCAATGCACTTGCATCATAAAATACACCAATGTGAGTGTATCCCGGCGCTGATGTGCCAGTGTTAATGTTACTAAAAATACCACTGTCAATGGCTATCGGAGCAGCGAGTCCACTCCAAACATCGCCAATTGTGTGACCAGTGGTAGCAGAGAACTTAATTGTAATGTTATTGTCCAGTGCTTGATCTGTTCCGTCGATCGCAATACCCGTTGCTACTGTTGTTGCAAAGTTATCCTTTGACCATTCAAATGTATCTGGAGTACTATTGGCATCTATTCGTACGTAATAAGTGACTGAGGTGGTACCTTCAAAGTACCCCCCAAGAACACCATCGTCTAATCCAGCACCAGTGAATATAGTGTTTGCTGCACCAATTGCATCACCTTGATTCAAGTAAATAAAACTATCATCAACACTCAAGTTTGCTGAACCAACACTGACAGTAGATCCGGTAACAAATAAATCTCCACCAACCGTCAAATCGTTTGTTATATTTACATCGGTAGCGAGACCTACTGTAACTGCTGAAGTTTCACTGCCACTTCCCGTTACGACTATTTCATTAACTGTTCCTGCTACGGTAGCAATATAATTACCAGTGGTATCTGTTCCTAATGCAACACTGTTTGCATCAACACTTGCTGATTGTATATTTAATGAATCTATATATGCCTTTGTTGTCTTTCCATCAGTGTATGCGGTTGATGCATTGATTGCATCTGCTTCTGAGATATCTGCATATGATTGATAAGCAGTTGTTATTGCCGTTTCACGACCATCTGTATATGAATTTGATGATGTGATTGCATCTGCTTCTGCTTGATCTGCATATGATTGGTACGCTGTTGTTATTGCTGTTTCACGACCATCTGTATATGAATTTGATGATGTGATTGCATCTGCTTCTGCTGTATCTGTATATGATTGGTACGCTGTTGTTATTGCTGTTTCACGACCATCTGTATATGAATTTGATGATGTGATTGCATCTGCTTCTGCGGTATCTGCATATGATTGGTACGCGGTTGTTATTGCTGTCTCACGACCATCTGTATATGAGTTTGATGCATTGATTGCATCTGCTTCTGCGGTATCTGCATATGATTGGTACGCGGTTGTTATTGCTGTCTCACGACCATCTGTATATGAGTTTGATGCATTGATTGCATCTGCTTCTGCAACATCCGTATAACCTTGTAGTGCTGTAGTTTGTAGTTCATCTGCTGCGATATATGCATCTGTGACAACGGTATCTGCTGCGATATATGCATCTGTGACAACGGTATCTGCTGCGATATATGCATCTGTGACAACCACGTCTGCTGCGACATATGCATCTGTGACAACCACGTCTGCGTCGTCTGCGTACAATTGGTACGCCGTGGTTATTGCTGTTTCACGACCATCTGTATACAAGTTTGATGATGCGATTGCATCAAGTTCTGCTTGATCTGTATACGATTGGTACGCCGTGGTTATTGCTGTTTCACGACCATCTGTATACAAGTTTGATGATGCGATTGCATCAAGTTCTGCTTGATCTGTATAACCTTGTAGTTCTGTAGTTTGTAGTTCATCTGCATCGATATATGCAGTTGTTGTTGCCGCGATGAGATCATCTACATACGTTGCAATATCACCTCTTGGGAATAAAGTGACATCAAGTACTGCTATCATACCCTGCGATTCACCACCACCTGATACTTCGTACAAATGATCTGGTAACGTATACTCTCTATCGGCAGTCAATGTAGTCGCTTTTAATCTCCCCTCAAAATCATCAGGAGGAGATGAACCTTCAAATGTAAGAGAGGTGTTAGCAGGAATATATATTTCTCCACCATCGCCTGGATATAATACAAGATCCTTATCTAGTGCAGATTCAACTCTTGTTCCACCACCTATGTCTATATCTATTACTGTTTGATTACCTACTTTAAAAGCCACTTTATATCTCCCTTATATTTACTACCATGGGACATCTAGTCTGTCCCTATATGAATGTTGTTTACTGTTAGTATTTATCTTTTTTAAATTATATACATAGTTAATATGTTACCTTTATTTAGAGCAAAAAAAAGACCCCCGAAGGAGTCTTTTATAAGTGTTTTATAAGTGTTTTATAATTTACTTACTTTTCAATACATCAATTTCTGCTTTCAATTCCTTGACTGCTTCAATTAATAGTGCTACGATATTTCCGTAAGCCACCGAGTAATGATCATCTTCTGATCCAGGTGTGCTATTTGGTCCACCAGTAACTGCTTCAGGTAATACTTTTAGTACTTCCTGTGCAATAACACCGACATGTCTGTCAGTAGGATTATGTGCGTATACAGTAGGCACTTCTTCCGGTGTTGCCGGAGTAAGGTCTGTTCTATCATACGTATAACCATTTAGTTGACATACTTTGTCCAATGCATCTGGAATTATCTCAAGATTTTCCTTAACACGTTCGTCTGAGTATGCAGTAACGTTACCTGAAGTCCAGATACTATCACCAATTGCAGAACGAGTAGTACCAGCAGACATATATGCTGCGTGATGACCTCCGATCTTGCGTCCGTTTGCGTTTGTGTTATTAGAATGAGTCCATGCTATTCCGTAGAAATTGCCTGGCGCTACACCATTATCATCTAATGTATACGCTGCGCCCATACTATAAACTTGTTGGAATTTAGTAGCTGAATATAATCCAGTTACACCGTGTCCGTAGTTTGAACCGAATGTGATATTGTTAGATACATTACCACCACTCGTTGGCAAATATGCGTGAGTATGTGAGTTCTTAGTTGATCCTTGATTCAAGATATAAGGAGCCAATGAAGCTGGCGTCATATATCTCAAATAAGAATCATTTGATGCATATATACGAGCTGGTGCTGATGTACTTGCGCCCGATGCAGTGTTAATCCAACCGAAGTTAGCGTAACCATTGGCATCTGTGCGAACGACTTTGTTGGCAGCATTGTTAGTTGTACCATTCAATGTCAATCCATCTACTGTTCCAGCGTTCAATCCAGCAGTACCGTTACTATCAACTGTTTTAAGAGATGCTAATAATTGTGCCGAAGTTTGATCTGCTGTTGCACCTGACTCAATGCCGTTTAACTTAGTATGATCTGTTGATGTAAAGTTGATCTGTGAAAGACCACCATCGCCTACTGAATAAGTAGTGTTAGGCCAAGACCTGTCATAAGCCGCTTTAACTGCTGCTGATGATGCAGATACAGATGTGCTTGTTGATGTTACGCTATTTGAAATTGCGCGATGAGTATTGGTGTCCTGTGCATCTGCATAAACCTTTGCTGATGCCAATGCTGCGTTTGCTTTAGTAGTCGCATCTGCTGCTGCCGTAGAAGCCGCTGATGATGTAACACTTGCGATTGCTGAACTTAGTTCTGAATCAGTTGCCATTGCATCTTGGATTTCTTTAAGCGTATTAAATGCTGCGCCTGCGCCATTAGTTACGTCTGCAACTGCACCTGCTCTTGCTGCGTTTGCTTTACTAGTTGCGTCTGCTGCTGCTGCTGAGATTGCTTGTGACTTTGCATTATTTGCTTTAGTAGTTGCATCAGAACTTGCTGCTGATTCTGCATCTGCTTCTGCTTGATCTGCATATGCCTTTGCTGATACCAATGCTGCGTTCGCTTTGGTAGTCGCATCACTTGCTGCTGCTGAGATTGCTTGTGACTTTGCATTATTTGCTTTAGTAGTTGCATCAGAACTTGCTGCTGAGATTGCTTGTGACTTTGCATTATTTGCTTTAGTAGTTGCATCAGAACTTGCTGCTGATTCTGCATCTGCTTCTGCTTGATCTGCATATGCCTTTGCTGATACCAATGCTGCGTTCGCT
>Ga0308009_10000046_pt1 | contig 120761 bp, 162 predicted proteins | sample Neamet127_FD_203134 | JGI IMG/M metagenome (GOLD analysis project Ga0308009, IMG submission 203134) | Marine microbial communities from water near the shore, Antarctic Ocean - #127 | ecosystem: Environmental > Aquatic > Marine > Unclassified | place: Southern Ocean | collected 2014-07-24 | reverse complement strand
CCAGCCAAAGTATTATTAATTGTGACTTCAAACTCATTACCATTTACAACTGCAGCTAGACCTATGCCTGTGCCAGCTTTAAGATCTAATGTTTTAGAACCAGTTAATGTACCGATATCAGTTCCGTTAACTTCTAATCCTGGTGAAGCCAATGTAGCTTCGGAAAGAACTAATGAACCATCAGCTTCCCATCTATCTGATGTAAAGTTATATACCAATGAATGAGAACCACTAACGTCACTAGCAGCATTTGGATGCTTACCAGTTGAACTCCATGTTCTACCATTAATTACAGCATTAGCAAGTCCACTGAATAATCTTGTTTCTAGACCGAAACCGCCAGTTGATGGCTCGGCCGAATTACCTGCATTGCTTCCAACTAACACTAGAGTATCTTCTACTTCTAATGTGGTTGTATTTAAAATTGTGTTTGTTCCGTTAACCGTTAAGTTACCAGCAACTGTTAATCCACCAGCAATAGTAGTTGTATCAGTAGTTTGATTACCGAGAACCGTATTACCATTTACTTGTAAGTTTCCACCTACTGTAAAGTTAGCATCACTGTGGTCATGATTATGAGAATCATTAGCTATAACAACATTTAAAGATGCATTGCCTAAGTTTGTAAAGGTTGCACTTCCAGATGCATCACCAGTTAATGTTAAAGTTGGATCTGATGTTGCTGTTGTTGCAATTGTTACATTACCCTTTGCGGTCTGAGTTACAGATCCTGTAACAGCTCCTGTTAATGTAAAGACTGAGTTGCCTAAAACTACGTCAAAGTTTTGAGTATCAGCTTGCCAAGTAACGGCTAAACCGGTTTCAGTATTATTTGCGAATAAATCTTTAGCATTAAAGAATGTTACTATGTCTTGTTCTTGTGAGCTATTACCTGCGTCATTTAATCCAACAATTTGCCATGATCTATGTGGCTTGGAAGCAACGACACCTTCTCTCCATTGAATTGCTGGATAAGGAGTTGGAGCTGATCCAATATGAGATCTATTAACTGCAAAACCCATTGGAGTTGAGGTTTGGTTACCATCAACTTCAAGGAAAGATGTTCCAAATGTACTTACACCAGATGCACTACCAGCAATTGTTAATGTTGCTCCAGATGCTATTGCTAATGTTGAACCAGAGGTTACTGTATAAGTTTTATTACCACCAAAGGATAAGTTAGTTGCTAGTGCCTGTGAACTTCCACTTGATTTAATTAATCTTGCTGCTATGTCTGTGTCGTTACTAGCGATTTCTCCATCATTAGCAATCAGTCCAGCCTGTAAGCTTTGTAGAACACCGGAAATTGTTGTTGATCCGTAAGCTCCACCTTCGTATGATGCTACGACTCCAATCTCTGCATCGAGTGCATTGATTTGTGAAGTTAAATTGGTTAGGCCTGCTGCTGCAGTACCAGAACCACCTATTAAAGCAGATCCAATTTGTGTATGTAACTCATTAATTGAGCCTCTAACATTTTGGCTTGATGTATCTAATGTACCAATTGTTAAGGTACCATTATAGACGTGTGCATCAGCTGCAGCGTTATCGCCAAAGGTAGTATTCCCATGAACAACTAGATTAGTTGATATATCAGCTGCGCCATTAAGATCTAAAGCACCGTCAATGGTTGTTCCATTTAATGTCGTAGTACTATCTACGTTAAACGTTCCAGTAACTTGTGTAGTACCACCAACCACTAGGTTAGCTGATATATCAGCACTTGCATTAAGATCTAAATTACCACTAGAGGTTATAGCACCACTAGTTATAGTTCCAATATTTGTTAAGTTTCTACTAGTATCAACAATAACTGTAGAGCCTACTTTATATGAACTGCCTGAAACAATTCCAGTAGCGTCTACATTACCGGCAAAAGTAGCATTCGCTCCACTACCTGTTAACATTGTAGTACTGCCAGATTGAAGAACTATATTACCTGAACTGTTTGTTAATGAAGCGTATTGAACACCAGCATCTTTTAACCTTAGATCACCACCATCGGCATCTAAAATAATGTCTGCAGAAGAATCAATTGTAAGTTCGCCTGAAGTTATATTAAAGGCATTTGAACCTGCACTAATTTCATGTGTTGATGCATCGAAGACATTTTCAATCTCGTTTATTGCTGCGACTACATCATTAGCAGCTGTGTCTAATGTATAATTACCAGTAGAACCTCTTACCGCTGTTTCTATTTCGTTAATAGATGAAACAATGTCTGACTTATCAGTTGTTCCTAAGCTTGTAATTTCTCCAATGTCATCTTGAATTTCTATAATAGCATCAACCGCATTAGTTGATGTAATCGCTACTGCTGCACTAGATGCTGGAATAGTATGGAATTCAATTGCGTTTCCAATTGTTGCATCCGGTGTTGCAATAGATGTAATTTTTGATGCAAGAATATTATCACCGCTGATAGCAGCGTTTTGACCAACATTAAATGTACCAGTAAATGTTTTAAATAGTAATTCAGTAGTAGTAGCTTTATATAAAGTACCTGAGAATCCACCAGTCTGAGTAACAGTTGCACCTTCACTAAATGATGCTGGAATACTAGGTGTTCCAGTTAATACAACTCTTAATCCAATATTAGGTACATGGAATCCTGTTTGAACTTGTGTTTGAGTTACAATAGAACCAGCAACAGTTGCGGTAACGTATCCTTTTTTATATGATTCAGATACGGTTCGAACTAATTTAGATGCTGGAATAGTATCAGTAGAATATTTTAAAACTACGGCAGGATTAAAAGAGCCTGTTGTATTTTGTACGGCAATTTTATTTTTATTGATATAAATAATATTACCAGTAAATGTTTCCGATCCAGACGATCCCTGGAATACTGTTACACTAGCTACAAATGATGCGGGAATAGTTGGATTCCCTGTCATTATAATAGTTAATATAGCATCAGTATTTTCTTCAGGAGATAATTCAAATCTAATATTTTTACTAGCAGTATCTGCATCATATACATCATAGTGATATTTACTAGCATCACCAGTATACGTATATATCTTATCTGTTAACCTTGAATCAAGTTGACCGACATCTCCTAGGTGATGAGACGATGCGTTAGTATCTTGTCTCCATTTTTCTAAAGTATTACTCTTTAAAGTTTTAGATTCGTTATTTGCCATTATTTACCAACTTTTTAATTAATTTTTTTAGATCATCAATCTCAGTTTTCATTTCGATAATATCTTGAGATTGTTGTTCATCTATTTTTCGTTTTTCTATTCGTTCTAAACGTGCGTCGTATGCATTGTTATTAGTATTTATAACTGCTCCACTAGATAAATCTTTAATAAAGTCAGAATTATCAGCTATTTTTACTTGTTGTGGTTTTGCCATTATGTCGCTGCCACTGCCCTAAAGTCTTTTACCGTAGGAACATTAGATGTATTTGTAGATCTTAGTACTATCTTAAATGCGAATGAACCAAACTTAACACCTGCTCCAAGAGCATCGATAGCATAGTGAACTTCATTATATCTTCCAGCATCATTGGTTATAATAGCCTCATCCGGTGATGCGATTGTCCAAGCTAGCGTATCAAAGTCTTTATCAGAACCAGCTTCCATTGCTTTAAAGTATAAATCTATAGAAGATCCAGAAGGCTTGTTAGCATTGATATATACATCTAGTACATCAGCTTCATTGTTTAAATCCACTCTCTTAGTAATATATCTATTTAGATTTGATGTGCCATTTGCAACTGTATCAGCTACGTAGTTTTGTCCATAAGCTGTGGTATTATAAGCAGAGGAATTCGTCGTAGCATCATTCAATCTATTTGCAACTGTAATGACTGAACATCTATTCATATCAATAACTGGTGATATATAAGCACTACCAGTTAAGGTTGCAGTAATTACTAATGATTTATTACCGGCACTTGAATCAGAGGTGTATGTACTTTCATTAATCGTTGAAGCAATTGTGAGCGGTGCAGTAAAGTCGTTATTAGAGTTTGCTAAGATCTGGCCTATTGCTAATTTACTATAAGCACTCTCAGATCCATCAATTGATTTACCAGTTTGGCCTTCCATATTATATGTAATGGCAGTTCCTGGAACTTCTAATGTTTGAACTTGTGGAATCAGTGTATTGAACTGATTATTTTCTGTAGCAGTAATACCACTACCACCACCATCTATTCCAACTGCAGTTGCAGCTACACTAGCAATTGTTATTGCGTATGAATCTGTTTCAACATTACTAATAGCATGAGTCTTATTCATTTGGGCTGCTGTAATTCCATTCACAGTACCGGTTTGATTACCAATGATGACTTTATTATTTGCACCATACATTCCATGGTTAGGATGTGTTACTCTAATAATAGTATTAGTACTATTCGAAACATATCTAAACGGATTGTTTTGTAATTTTCTAGGTGGTATTGCATCATTAGTTAATTTTAAAGTAGCACTAGTAGAAGTAAAGTTAGCTCTATATAAAGTAAACTTAAGATCTTTAGTTTGTTCTGGTGTCCATGTTGAAGCATTTGCAGATGTAAAGAACACACCGTTATAAGGTTGTTTAGTTACTCTATTAGATGTATTCTGTAAATCAAATCCACCAGTCTCTGCGATAAACACTTTATAATCATCAGATTGTGATATTAATACAATCGCGTATTCTTGGTCTTGGCCTAGATATATTGGGTGATCGAAAGTTGCAGTTGTTGCACTTGAACCATCAGCCGATACGTTAACACTACTTGGATATATATTAACATCAGATCCAGGAACTACTTGTTGTGTTGGTATACCATTTTCAACTGAACGTATTGAGACGTTTAATGGAATATTAGAATCTTTAGCTTGAACAAATAAGTCAAGTTTAGTTACAAATAATCCACCAGCCTGATCGATAATAAACGTTTGAGCAACTGGATCAATCCATGTTATTGGACTTGTAAATCTAGTAATTGTAGTTTCTGATACAACTCTCTCATCACCTATCTCAGTAGTTACAAACCTTGGAACCTTAGTTGAGATAATAACATTTTCTTTTACTTCAAGTAAACCTTGAGCATGGTATAATGTTTCAGCAAAGGTTGATTCATTAGTTTTATCATTAGTAGTTGAATCAGTTAATCTAAACTCTCGTGTTCCTGTTTTAAATTTAAGAGAAGAATTACTAGGAATAATGAATGAACCTTCTACTTTACCCGATGCATCTGTAATTAAAGCTGTATTAGATGGATGAGCAGAAACTCCGTCAAAGGTAGCAACACTTGTAGTAGTTGACCATTCGGTGAATGTTTCTTCAGCACAGAAATTTGTAACATCAGATCCATTAAAGAAAGCAAATACCTTTGTATTAGGTTTCAATAATTCACCTTTAAAGAATATTTTTCTAGAACGTATGAATGGTATAAAGTTTGTCTCTACTACTCTTGCGCCCATTTCTTTTAATTGAGTATCTGGTACTACAGTTGTTCTTAATCCAGCTCTTGACTGATTGTCTGTTGTAGTAGTTGCAGTAGTAGTTGTTTCACCACCATTTCTTCCACCTCTCCACCAGAACTCGCCTTCATCCATTCTGTTTCCGGTTGTCGAGTTAGTAACTTCAGTACCAGTCCAGTTGGTTTCCCATTCGTTCCATACTGTGCCTAGTATACCATCTTGTTCTGCCATGAATACTAGTTGATCGTATACACCTTCGTCATCGATGATAACATCAGGTCTTACGTGTGTATCTTTCCACTCGTCTGATTCAGGAGATAGTTTAACTTGTCCACCCCAACTAAATACATTGTAAGGGTTAACAAACTCTGAAGTAGTTGCATAAGGCTGTTTAGCGTATACCGCGTGACCGAATGGTAATGTTACTAATGACCCATTTTTAACTGCTGATCCAGGAGCTGCAGCATGAACAATTAAATTAGTATTGTCTTCAAAGAACTTAGGTCTTAATATGCCATTGTTCTTATCAATTGCTATTGAATAATCTGGATGCCTTACGCTACCTACGTTATGTCCATAGAAACCATCAACCACAAATCCATTTTTTAATCTATCGACAGCACTAGAATCGAATATTTGAGTACCTGAAGCTTCTTTTTCTAATAAAGATAACGATGTATAGTATTCAAGATTCTTAATTCTTTTATCAAGAGATCCAATATCTCTCATAGTATAACGTTTGTTATCTATTTTTTCTGGAATTAGATCAGATGGTGAGAATACATAAGGCTTAAATTTAAGATTATATATTACCATTGCATCATTAGGATCTTCTGGTGCTTTAGGATTTCTATCTGCAACACCTACAACAACTTTAAATTCACCTTCTCTTGTAAGATAAAGTTTATCAATCCTTGGAAGATAATGAGATACATCTGCTAGTAATATAGAACCAGGTTTTGGCGTATCTGCATTTGAAAATCCTGTGCCAGCAGTAAATGCTGTATCAGCTGTGAATGAACCTGCTGAAGATTTAGTAGGTCTAAAGTCTAGACAATCTCTTAATTCTAAGTTACCTTTAATACCACTAAATGAAGGTATTGTTTCATATTCAGATGCTGCATATGAATTAACTGAGAAGTAATCTCCATTACCATGTTGATAATGTTCGAAAGTAACAACAACAGCCACTCCATTTGCTAATGTATCTACTGGATATAACCTACCTTCGTCGTAATAGTTATCTCTTTGACCGTTATCTAATGTAAATGATGATAGCTTATCAACTCCACCAATCGTAATTGCTGTAACCTTTTTAATATCAGATTTATCTAATGGAATAAACCCAGTAGCTGCAGCATAAGTAAATGATTGAGCACTAACTGTTTGTTTTGTTTTTGATTTTAATCCACTAGTTGCTTTTTGTACTGAGAATATAACTTGTACATGTGGTGTTCCACTTGCCATTCCAGCGATTGCACTACCAGTATTAGTAATTACTAATGTTCCGGCACCAACGTTGGAAGTTACACAACTAACTGGTACTGGGACTGGAGGATTTCCTGCAACAGCTATCATGATATCAGATTTAGATTGTAATGTTCCACCAAAGCTACTGAATGATGCAGCCGCACTAGCGCCTGTTCCAGAAACCGAAGCTTCAACTCTTTGTCTTGTAACATACCTTGGAGCATCTTGTGGAGTTGAATCTAGTAGAGATTTTACTGCAGTGTATGGTAATCTAAATAGCAATCCATTATTACCAGTATCGTATCTTGCACCAACAGTTCCTTTTAAATCAGCTGCAAAGTTTTGCCCACTTGAATTTGCTTGACTGAGACTTCTTACAGAGTTGAAAGTATTAGAACCCGACATTGTTATATCGAATAGAAATAAATGCCATATCGTTGCACTGAATTGCTCGAATCCTCTGACTCTTGCTGTTCCAATAACGCTTCCGCCACCTGTTATAGCACTGTGTAAGCTTATTGTTTTATAAGCACCTTTAGTACCACCAATGTCTGGCATGCCTCTTACTGTTGATAAAGTAACTTTAACATAGTTACCAACTGACATTTGTAATGATTGTTCATTTTCATTCACAAAGTTTCTTGGCTTATCTACTGCAACATATTTAGTCGCTAGGTTTTCTATTCTAAATCCATTTACATATGCAGTTGAAGGTTCAACTCCTACTGCTAATTTAGTAGCACTTCCGCCATTACCTGATGTTAAGTAACCACCATTACCTGATGTGTTGTCTAAATGTTCTCTTATATCAAGTGTGAATGGTCTTACTGAATAGTTTCCAGATTCTTCATGTGTTCTTCTTGCTAATCTTGAAGTAAGTTCTGTTCCGCCAGTTTTAGTTGCGGTTTCAACTTGAATAACTCCAGCATTAATTTTCATTAACAGAATATAATTACCGAAAGTTGTATTCGGTGATGTTAAAGATTCTTTAATTAATGCAGTTGATATTTTATATCTGTGAGCACCTGGAGCAGCATAGTTTGGAGCTCCTAAAGCGTTATCTGTTAGTGAAGGATCTGTTGAATTATCAGTATCAAAAGTTTCTGTAACGTTAAGACCAATAATATAACTTGGTGTATTAGTATACTTGTCAAGAATTAAAGATTGACCTGCTACGTATACAAACGTTCCTGCTATGAAATATGAACCTTCTTCTATGTTAACTACAGCACCCTGACCTACAGGAGTAATTCCTGTTGCTCCTACTTTTCCAAAGAGCGCAGAGCCTGCACTGTTAGAAAATACTTCGCCAGCTATAAATTTCTCTACTGTCTTATTAGCTCCACCAGAATTTATATATCTAATATATAATGTGGCTGGATCTGATCCAGTTGCTGCAATAGCTTGTAATACAAAAGCACTTACTTGGTTACCACTTTGACCTGTTCCGGTAATGGTTGTACCAACTAAAGCAACTAAATTAGCCCCTTGATATGTAGTGTTATATGTAGTTGATGAATGTGTAAATGAAGCATCTGTTAATTTAATAAAATCATATTCAGTATTGAGAGTAACTTTACCACCTATAACTCTTGAACCATCTTTAAAATTATACTGACCTAATCTATCTAGTTGGGCTTGAAACGCAGTTTGTAACTGAGTTAATTCCCTCGCTTGTACTGCATGGCCAGGCCTAAATTGAATTCGATGATAGTTTTTGCTCTCATCAAAGTCATCATAGTAAGGACTAATGTTATAATTTCTAACTCTCGTAATTCCCATATTTTTCTCTCTTTAAACTCTTTTCTTAGAATTCAACAATTAATTTAATATCTTCAATTTGTGATGATGATCTGTTGATAGGATCTCTATTCTCTAAGAATATTAATTGACCACTATTACTTTTAACTTCCGGACCATATCCGTTTACCGATTGGCCATACCATGAGGTGCCATTCGTTTGATCTAATGTTGCAGATCCACCGTTTGGTAATGTTCCTACTATAGTATCTGATTGTGTTGGAAGAGCGTATCCAGTTTTTGAATTTTGATAGTAATATAATACTTTATTAGTAGTATCAATTTCAACTAGGTATGCTTTAAAGCCAGCGCCACCACTTTTCTGTATAACTTGGTCTACTGCAAATCCAGTTAAACTCGCAGATGATGCAAGTTTTAATGATTTCCTAGCTCTCAATGTTGAAGCTGTTGCAACTGTATCTGTACCAAAAGTAGTTGGATTTTTAATTAATGAAATCTGTCTGAAATCATTTCCTACTGTTAAATCACCACCTTCCGAACCAGTTAATTGAGTATTAATAGCTACAAAGAATGCACCTAGTTCTGAAATAGGATCAGTTCCATGCCCTTTTGGAGGTGCAATAACACCCCTTGCTGTTGCACCAGTTCCGCCACCCCCACTTAGTGTTACATCAATTACACTATAATCAGTTCCTTTATTAGTTACATTGATTTTTGTAACGGCTCCACCAGCTATTACGGCTGTTCCTGCTGCAGTTGTTCCGTCACCTGTTATAGTAACAGTAGGAGCACTAGTATAACTTGTACCACCTGCAGTAATTTCGAATCTTTCAATACCTGCTGCATTAGCATGATCTCTTGAATTAATTTGAGCTGTTTGGTTTGCAAAGTTAACATCAGTTGTAGCAAATCTACCAAAGGTTAATACGGTTGTATCAGGTATTGTTCTAGCAGTTGATAATACCAATGCCGTTCCACTAATACTTGCTACTGTAGTTGCTGCAGATATACCAGATCCTGTTACCAATTGACCAGCTTTAACGAATGTGTTTGAAGCTGCTAACGTTACTGACGTTGAATTTGATACCGCGCCACTTACTGTAGCAACACTTGGAAAGCCTAATGTATTGACTGGCATGTATGAGGTTGTTAAGAATTTTTCAGCATCTACAACTGTGACAGTGAACATATATTTCCATTTATATCCATCCGTCTCTGCAGTTGGAACAGTATTAATATGTACTGGTTCAACTAATGAAACCGAAGCTCCTGCTTCTATACATTTGTATACTTTAAATTCTGATGTAATGACATAGAATTTTTTATCGTATATAGTTGCATCATCTGAATCCCAACCAACATAGGAAGTACTACCTGTCCAGGTATGTCTTGGGACAATATGAGCTACTTCTCCTGCAGTTATTTTTTTCATACCAATCATGTTTTGGTATGCTTCAGATAAATCATCGATTCTGTCTGAAGGTGTGAAAGGTGTCGTATCAGTGGTATCACTTGTAGCATTAGACCATGCGTCCGATTTACCAATGGCTACATACACACTTGAAGAAGTAGATGATACGTCCTCTTTAAAGTTTTGAGCATTGACTACTCTGAATGGTGTTGTTACTATTGCTGTCATTATTTTATTCCTGATGTATAATTGTTTTGGTGTTATAGTTATTTATAACACTTGAATACGAGTTTTGAATAGTATTGTCAGAAAAAAAGCTTATTGGATATCCATCCCTAAACTTTTTGTTTGAGTAATACGATTCTTTTTTATTGTTAAAGTAATTATTATTAATTAGAGTCCTAAAATTAGGGCTGTTAACTTCCGTGGCCACATGATTCAACATAATAATAGCTATTTCTTTAACATCTTGTGCTCTTTCTTCAGAGGAAGTTGCGGAATCTATTCTTACTTTAGGCTGTGTGACATAGCCGAAACCTACATTAAGTATTTCAACTGCATTGATTTTACCATTCGCACCGATTGTAGTCCTTGCAGTTGCTTGTACATTTGAAGCTAAAGGTACGCCATCTGAATCTTTAGCAGTAGGAGCATCTAATATAATGCCTGGTGCAGAGAAGTAACTCTTATTTGCAAAATTAGCTTGTGCGATAGCTGCTATTTTAGTTTGGTTTGTATTAGCAGCAGGAGATGCCGAAGCAGTAGCATAATTATTACCACCACTACTGATTGTTACTGTATCAATTCGGCCATTACCATCTATTAAGGATGATATACTAGCATCTGAAATCGTTTGTCCTGTTACTGCGTCACCTGATACTGTGATAGCAGGTCCTGTATATAATTTTTGTCCATTGACAATTGATTCAGTTGCTAAATTTACTGGATATCCGAATCCCGGATTAACAATACTCACACTAGAAATTACATTAGATGCATTAAGATTTACTGAGAGTTGTCCAGATTCATGTCGCTTAGCTTCTAAATTTGGTAAGAAGGTTGATGCAAACATTTCTACTAATAGAGCCACATCTTCTGCACCAATAACACCGGGTTGTAATCCAGGCATTGATGATAATGTTTTTCTATTTAATCTACCGTAGACATCTTTATATGTGTATACATATCCAGGCTGACCAGGAACTGGTATCTTACCAGCAGTTCCTTCGCTGAATCCTCTATCTAGTTCAACTAAATCTTGTCTTACGTTATCGCCTAATACTGCACGAGTTAATTGAGTTAAAATTAAAATTTCACCAAAGAATATAAATCCTGCAGGATGCACTAATTTTTCAAATGCTGGTCCCCAATCACTTAAGTTCTTACCAGTTCGTACTACGTATGAAAACTTTTGATAGAACTTGGAATCTTGTAATTTAATATTGTCTGATAAGAATCCTTTATGGTCCAAATATCTTTCTAGACCTGTGTCCCATTTACCCGATGAAGGTATTAATGTTTTATCAAACGGAAATTCAGTTTCTACGTTTTCATTAAATAATAATCTAAAGAAAATTTCAATTGAATCGGTAGTTCCTTTTAGCTTATAAAAATCTACTATGTTTTTATATAAAGATCTTTTATCTACTGTAAGATTTCTTGGTATCGCTTGAGCTATTTCTTTTTGCATTAACTCTAAATAATCATCTGTGTTTTCGTCAATGTTTAATGCTTCTTCAATAGCGTTTAGAATATATGATGGTCCAGGACCAACCCAATGTTTTACTGGGGTTGTTAATACTGCGCTTTTTGTATTATGATTAACATAACCTGCAGCACCAGCGACTGGAAAGAGTACAGAGAATGTTTTACCGACTTCAGTTGTAAGATTCTTTAATGTTCCGGGTAGTTCATTACCGTTTGATATTTGTACGGTCGCATTAGTTAATGCAATAGTAGTAGTTGAAGGTGGTGTTGTATCATTAGTTAATACTAATGTTGAGTTTGCACCATCAAAGTCTGAAAAGAATTCGTTATTGTCTTGTGTTGGATCTTTAATCCTAAACACAGCTCTATCTGAATTGATAATATCTGTGAATACTTCAGTTTGGTCATATATAAACTCATCCATATTCATGAACTTATAGTATTCTTCTAATAGAGTTTTTATATCTGCTTTATCAGGACCTCTATCAGAATCACGTAATATTTCACTAGGAATTAATTGGTCTATACGTAAAACTTCTTTCGTCTTTCTTTTCATAGAAGCTTTCGATTCTATGTAAGAAGGATTAATTGAATCTGATCCGTATTTTGGCATTATGTACTCGATCTAAATCTTGATGTTGTGGTATAATCAATACTACCAGAAGAACCTGATACAGCGATTGAATCTCTTTCAGCTGTCATAGTCGTTCTAGATGCATCGATAGAAATTAATTCATCTCTCTTAGGAGCAATATCTAATGAATTAGGTACAATACTTATTCTAATAACTGTCGCATCATCTGGTATAAATGTATGAAGAATTACAGCGCCTGTTCCAGGATTTACTGTTCCAGCATTGTCTATGGTTGTAACCTTAGTGGTTCCTATTAATTTGTATGCAAACACTTGTCTAACGTCTGAATCAACGATTGCTTTATCTCCAAAGTAATTATCAATTCCACCTTTTTTAAACGCGGTAGATGATATACATGATTCGTCTAATCCACCAGGAACATAGAAAGACCCTGCATAATTTAAAGTAAAGTTGTTAGCCTCTGTTGTAAGAGGAGTAATATTTTTAAATAGGAATGGTCTTACTGTTGAGTTAAGAATAGCAGGATCAGATGAATCGATTGCTTTTAACAAAGCCGAATGTCTAAACACACCATCAAACTTATTTAAATCATTTAATGAATAATCGTCGATAGTATCTGATACAACAGCTTGTAGTTCTACTTCAGTTCTATCTGTTAAGTTAGGATTAAACTTAAAGGCTACATCTAATTCTAAGAATGTATAATTAGGATCTACTATAACAGGTGTAATACTTACTACGTTCTTACCCTTTAGAATATTACCAGTGATCTGTGCTTTCTCGTTGACTGATAATGTTGTTGAGGTTTTTGGTTTAATGGCAATATAAATTTTACCATAATCTGGAGAAGTTTGATCTTCACCACCCCAAGTTGATATTGCATCGATGTTAGAGAATTCTCTTTGAATAATAGCTCGGTAATCATCTGAAGTTACAGCTCTATTTTGAGATGTAAATGTTAACGGTGCGTTATACCTAATTGATTCTAATGTTTCTTGATCTGCACCACCTGCCGCGGCAGTTATTGTAGTTACAGCGATATTTGCAAAGCCGGCTATATTATCTACCATGGTAAATACTTTAGCACCATTTGCTTCTGTTCCATTTGAAAAGATATAGTCCATAGTTACAATATTATTATTACTAGGTTTAGAGCCAGTGACTCCATCACCAAAGTAAGTTTCATAATAACCATTTGAATTTTCTTGTAAATGATAAATCTTAGAAGTAGAATCTACACTGAGTAGAGTAGTGAATAGTGTAAATATATCAAACGAACTTGATTCTTCATTAGCTTGTACTCTTACTCTTAACGTAGAAGTATCAGCATTTGTATGAGGCAATTGATGTTTTTGATTTGATATATCATTATCAACTCTGTATTTAATAGAGTTGTATGAACCTTCAGCAACGGATACATTGTCGAATGTATATGTGTCATTCAGTAGCTTTGCATTTTGTGTTGCAATTGTTATAAACTGAAATGTTTCACCATCAACTGAGGTACTTAATTTAGTACCACGTGGTAAAGATATTGTTGCAGGTTTTGTTGTTTGGCCTACTACGTTTACTACTAATTTTACTGTAGCCTTTGGTGATAATTGTGATGAAGGTACATACCCTAGCATACGAGCTCTTGAAACTGCATTACCTCTAATTTGAGCTGAGTCTAAGAAAGCTTCGTTTAAAGCTAGGTGAGCTGCCATGGCGTTATAATGTGTATTATACGCTAATACATCAAGCAGAGTACTAAGGCCTGAACCATCAAAGTCATAATCACTAAAAACCGTTTGGCTTTTAAGGAAGTTTTTTAGATTGTCTTTAATATCGACAAAGTCTAATTCTGTTATTTTTAAGTTAGTTGCCATTCTGTTACCTTAGTCTTTGTAATACTATTTCTACGGTTGATGTAGTATTAAGATTTATTATTTCGAAATATACTGTAATCGTGTAGGAATTTATTTCCCCTTCATCGACTATTCCGACATGTTGTACTTTTATTCTAGGTTCGTAATCTTCTAATACTCTTCTAACTCCATCTGATAATTCGTATTTTGTTATACCATCAGCGGGTTCAAATAAAAGACCTCTAAGATTTCCTGCCTTTTCTGGTTGGAAAGGTCTTTCAAAGAAGTTAGTTAATATTAGATTCTTAACTGCGTTCTTAATAGCAGCATCATCCTTTAAAGGTATAATATCCTTTCTAATTGGGTGCGGAGTTAAGCTTAAATTAAGATCAGCCCAACCTTTTTTCCGAGACACAACTGATATTGGTCCCGAACTTGCTGTTTTGTCTCCAGAATAATTTGCCATATATCTATTTATACCTCAGGAATAGCTGGAACTGCTACCAAATTAAACTTTGTTGGTATAACAATTTCTGTTGGCATACCAATTAGCTTTAAGAAATCACAAAATGTAAATGTTATCCAGTCTAATAATGCAGATAATCCTATAGCTTCTAAGAATGCTGTAACTAGTTCCATCCACTTTTGGATTAAATATTTAGGCCATTCTTCACCAAAGTTTCTTAATCGTTTTTTAAACCTTTCCATTTTCCCTTCCATGCTCTCTACGAAATCGTTTGGTTCTCCACCTAATAAATCCATAAGCGAAAATCCTGCAATTTCAATTGATTCTAATGTCTTTATAGCTTTTTTGCGCAACGAATCTTTAAGATCATCTGGTGCGCTTTTAATTTGGTTTTCTATAGATTCTATTTTATCTTTTATTAATTGTTCTACATCTAAATCTGTTAATGTAGGAAGCGAAGGTAAATCTAATGCATTAAAAATTGTATCAAACTTATCAATTAAGCCTCCTAATGTATCATGTAATATACCTAATCCACCTTTTTGCAATTGACTCATTACATATTCCCATACAGCTTCAGCTTTCATATCAGCCGATTCGACACCGTATGTTCCGTCAAAGGTTTTATACATATCAGGTAATAACGGATAAAATATTTCTACTTTATCTGTAAACTGTTTCTTTATTGTACCCTTATATTCTGGATCTGAAAACAATTTAATTATATCAATACTAATATTGAATGGAGGTATCGGTATTTCAAATGATAGTGGTAATATATCATTAATAATTTCTAGAATCTTAGCTAATGTGAATGTTTGGTATTCACTCATTATAGCATCTATTCTTTTTTCCCATTCAATTTCTGGAATAGTTAGACCAGGAAATACTGGATCAGATATACTTACTGGGAAATTTCCTAATCCATCTTTTATAGATTCTAGTTTGTCTCTTATAGCTTGGGCTTCTTCTTTAAAACCTTGAAGCTCTAACTGAGCTGGCAAATTAGCAAGTTGTTTAAATATATTAGTAATATCGGCCGGCTTCGGTAACAAAGTATCAGGGCACGGTATTGTAATAGTTGTCTCAGCCATTATGCATTCAATTTAATATTAGTTGCTACAATAGAAATACTACCATCATGATTCATTGTAATTTTTGAACCAGATGAATGTGTTACTCGTATTTCTGGTTGGTATAATAACGGCGGTGTTCCACCATTATCGATCTCTATTGTATGGCCAGCTTTAGATTTATAAACTTTATTAGTCGTTGAGGCATCAGTTGGAATATCTTGTTCACCATCTGTTTGTGTAGCGACTGAACCCATTACCATAGGATCTTGTGCAGATGGACCGTCTCTAAAGAATCCTACAACCCATGAACCAACTTCTAAATGATGATTACCACCAATGCCTTTACTAGATGCTGACGTGACTGGCATTATAACCGTTGCAAAAGGTAGATCTACAGTTCCTACAACATCTTTATCTTGCGAATGATAACCTATACATCGTACTTTCACTCGGTTTAAATTCTTAGGATCTGTAATATCCTCTACTACACCGGTGAACCACGTAAAAGCTTGTCCTTTGAAATCATCTACTCTCATACTGACTTATCCTTAATCTTTGTAATCTTAGAGTTATAATCTAGATTAGAAGAATCTTTTCTTAAATTTAATTGTGATGTCCATTTTTGATCAGCAGTTAGTGTATGAATTATATCGTATATAATATAAACGCCTGACACGCTTTCATCTACTACTTTATTAGTTTCTAGTTCGTCTGGATGCAGAGCTTTACCTATTTTAACATCTATTTTACTACCAACAGTTAATCTAGGATCGCCGTAAATATCAATTACTAGTTTACTTATTTCCATGCCAGATATTTTTTGAGCAGCTTTTCTTATATTTTCTACAACAGGTGCATGATAATTATCAAACCCATCAAAGGATAAACTATTTTGTGATGAATAAAATCTCTTAGCATACGGAAAATCTGTAATCTTTTTATCTAGGAATTTATTATGCGCATCACCCATCGGCTTAAACTTATTTTCAAGTATTACAAATTTCCCATCGTGTTTATGTTCTGCATTTGTCACTAATGTCTTAGTTGATATGTCTAAATGAGTAATGGTAGAACCATAAGCGCCATTTTGAAGATCTTCGAATGTACTTCTAACTTGAGGTACTGATACACTTAGTATTTGCTCTCTTCTTATATCATCTTTCTCATCGAGCATTTGACCAGTGTTATATGGCTTTCTTTCAAACTTAGCTACTACAGGGTTTTTACTTAATGCATCTAGGGATGTAAAATTAATTTTATTGAAAGCTGGTTTTTTATTTAACTCTTCTGATTCTATGCTTTCATAAAAGAAAAATGGAGTACTATTTTCGAATGCATTTCGTGTTAACCATTTAACTGCGTTAACCGGTCTTAGTTGAGGATATATTCCTTTAATTAACTTTGCAGTTTTCGTATTGATAGTGCCAATGTGATCTTTACTTACTCTTAAATCTTTCTTTACAATATCAGAAACTAATTTTCCAATGTTACCTTCAAACTTACGATCTAATATTGTTAATTGATTTAAATAATCGTGCTCACTTGAGCATTCAAGCCGATACGTTTGTGCACCTACACTTGGTCTAACATAGTTTTTAATATCAGTGACCATTAATCTAATTTTATATTTAGATTTTCCTTCAGGAGTATCTTTCTTAAATTCAATAGTAATATACTCATCACCTTCGATTCGTAGATCTTCTAATATATTATTAGCATCGAGAACATCTATTGTAGCTCTTATACTATGGTCTAATAGACTCTCGAATATAACCATATTTGATACTATTTGTTTTAGTTCCAAAGATTTAGCTTGGACTTCTCCGAACAATCCTTGAGGGTCGAAATCACCATTAGGCCACAACTTTATGGATGTTCTTTCATAATAGTCGGGCATTAACTTAGACATTCAATAAGCTCTCAAACGTTTCTGCAAACTTTTCAATGTGTTTAGGGTCAACAATCTTTATCTGAGATCTTTCTTCGTTAACATTAAACAGATAATTTCTATTTGAAATATAACTAGGTGATGCAACTGTTCCTTCTTGAAGAATTAAATTTAGTGTTGCATCGTCAGTAACTGAAAAGAAGTTAGCATTAGAAACCTGAACGTTTCCTGTAATGACAACCTTTCCTTGTAAATTAGCAGCAGCCATAACGACACTTGGATCAGCTACAGAAGAAATTGCATGTGTTAAACTTAAATCAGGTCCACTAGTTTTAGCGATATTAACTTCAATAGAATTTGCACTTATTAATGTACCTTTAAATCCATTTGATTGTTGAAGCGCAGCGCCATTAGTTAAACTTAAAAAATCTTCTGAAGGAGTTCCTTTAAGAGTTATCTTCTCAGTACCTTCTTCAAACCAATGATGTGGAGCTTCGGCATAAGGCCATACTTTCCAAGTGTTAACTGAATCTGTACTTGAAGCACCAACCACAACTTCTCTATTGTTACCTACACCATCACCAACAAATGTGCCAGTGACATCTTGAACTATCAATTGATTGTTATAAAGATCTTTTTTAGTAAGTGTACCAACAGCTTCTGAAGCACCTCCAGTAATAGTTTCACCGATTTTAAACCGTCCTGATAAAGAATCTCTGAATTCAGTAATACCACCATCACTATTTCTTCGGATGTCTGGTCTTGTTTCTATAGCAAATCCATTGTATTCTGTTTCTAAGTAATCAAATAAATTTTCTTGTGACATAGGCCATACTGCAAGTCCATCATGTAAAAATTCATTTACAATAAAGAACGTCCAATGATAATCCGGTGTTCCATATAATCTTTGAGATACTACGTCAGGCCTTTCGCCATTTCTAATACTATAATTTACATAGGTAGAAAAATCATCAACATAGTTTTGAATTGGTCTAACATGTCTAAAGATGTTAATAACGTTTTGTATAACGCCTTGACGATTAAAATCGTAACCTACTTTTGGAAATAATTTAAAATATGACATAATTATCCTTTGCTACTTGGTTGTCTCGCCCCACCTGGGAAAGAGAATGGTGTGATATAATCAAAATGATATTCTGGATCTGAATATTGATCTTCTCCATCATGCTTATATAGATCTTCTCTTCTAAGAGCTTTAGATTCTTGAAACGTTAGAGCAATATCTAATTCAGTAGGAGCGCCACCTCGATGATAAATGTTTGTACTTGCATTAAATGTGGCTGTCATATTTAATAAGTATGAATATTGAATCATTGGCATATAGGTATTTCTATCAGCTGATTCTTCGTTGATGTTTAAAAACTCTATCTTAAATAAAGGTGGATATTCCAATAAAAAATTAGATGAACTTGCTTTCTTAGGATATAAGAATTTTCTAAATGTATTTTCAATTAGTTTAATATCATCAGATTCTTTTTCACTTGATGCTACTAGTTTAAAACTGAAAGCAAAAGATCTAAGGTTAGTACCTTGGAATGTTACATTAGTAAATGGATTAGATGCAATACCTGATGCCATCATACCAGCTTGACCAATCGATCCTGCGGCTCCAGCGGCTTTAGTAGTTGCTGCTGAAATAATATCTGAAAGAGTCTTACCTTTTAGGTTTTCAGTATCACCTGTTTCAGCGGCATTTACAAATGCTTCAGCTGTGCCACCAACTAATCCTAAATCTGCTTGGTTATACCCGGCAGCATCCGAAATAGCTATGCCTGGAGGAGTATACAAATATATTTGTTTCTTTTCGTCCAAAGATCTTCTATCTACTATAGCGAAACGAATACACTGCCGAACTTTAGCGCCAGTAGCTAAGTCACTAGGAAATCTTAAAATAGTGTCACTATGACCTATTGTTTTCCTAGTTTGGCCAACGCCTTCCATAAGCTTGCCAGCTCTTACGGTGGCTTGATTTTTTACTTTCGCTATGGAAGCTTGTAATTTTTGTGCATCAGTTTTACTTGTCATGCTTTTTATCCCGTATAAATAGATATAGTTATTTATAAACTATAAGAGTATTTATATGAGTTACAAAGGCAAATACAAAATTAAAAAACCAGAAAAGTATCTGGGTGATTATACTAAGGTCGTTTACCGTTCTTTATGGGAAAGACAAGCATTTAAATGGTGTGAAGCTAATAAAAGGATCACCGCGTGGAATTCTGAAGAGGTAGTTATACCTTACAAGTGCAAAACGGATAACAGAGTCCACCGATATTTCATAGATCTATTCATTGAAATGGATGATGGTGAATGTATATTAGTTGAAATTAAACCCAAGTCACAGACGAAAGCTCCTAAGCAACCGACTAGAAAAACTAAAAGATATATTAATGAGGTCATGGCCTTCGTTAAAAATCAAAGTAAATGGGAAGCAGCTAATCAATTCGCAGATCATAAAGGTTGGAAGTTCCAGATATGGACAGAAGATACTTTATCCAATTTAGGTATCAAACTACTTAAGTCTTGATATAAATAGATTATATGGCAAATATATTTGATAAGTTACAAGCAGGTGCTTTTAGAGGCGGGGTAAGTCCTAGGACTGATGGGTCTAGACAATGGTTCCAAAAGAAAGTTAAAGCTTTAGGAAATGTTAATAGAACAACGTTAATGAATGACGATGCATTAAGCCCAACTTCTGCTCCTAAGGTAGGAGATATGATAATGTATGCGTACGATGCAAAAACAAAAGATACGTTACCATATTGGGATAAGTTTCCTTTAACCATATTGGTGGGTCCTACGAAAGGTGGATTCCAAGGAATTAATTTACATTACTTATCGCCACAAGTTAGAGGATTATTTTTAGCAAGGCTAATGGATTTAGCGCCGAAAAAAGTAAATGAATCTAGTCGACTAACTAGATTACGATATGATACTCTGAAAGGAGTAGGGAAATATAAAGAATTTAAACCATGCTTCAAGCAATATCTTATGTCTAATGTTAAATCAAAGATAGTAAGAGTTCCCATGCCTGAATGGGAAATAGCAGTGTTTATGCCAACGCAACAGTTCGTTGGTGTTAAAGATGCTAGTGTTTGGAGATACAGTAGGGACCAATATTAATGGCCAAGCAATCAATTAACGATTTACAATCCGCTATCAGAAACCATGGAGGCTTAGCGTTTCAAAATAGATATCAAGTTATATTTACACCTCCTAAGATGTCTTTGATTAATTTAAATCCATCGACACTATTAAATAGCGTGATAGCTGGAAATGGCATTAATTTAAAAAGCTTAATAAATGATCCCAGAGATATATCGATCTTCTGTGATTCAGTTAACATTCCAGGAAGACAGTTTCAAACAGGCGATTTTCAAAGCTATGGTTCATCAAAGAAATTTATAACCGGCCACATCGATGAAGATGTGACTATGGAGTTTATGCTTACACAAGATTTCTTTATTAGAAACATGATGGACGAATGGATGGGAGCTATGTTTGATGTTAAAAATTATGCTGTGTCTTACAAAGATGAGTATCAGACAGATATAACTATCCAACAAATGGATAAAGAAAAGAATAGACCTTTGTATGGTGTTAAGCTTATTAATGCTTACCCTACATCTTACGGTGGTTTAACTTTAGGAAATGCGAATGAAAGTACTCCTCAAAAAATGAGTATTACATTTGGATATGACAAGTTTGAAGTACTAAGTCCTATAGGCGGACTCCTTGCAGGTGCAAAGGATGCTGTAGATAGGATTATAAATATATTATAAATGAATTGGTAACTACGGAGAAAATATTATGGCTTTACCAAAGTTAAATACAGTCCAATATAAGGTATACGTACCTGGACTTAAGAAGGAAGTATCCTTCAGACCTTATTTAGTTAAGGAAGAAAAAATACTAATGATGGCAATGGAGTCCCAAGATCAAGGGCAAATTCTAGATGCGATCAAACAGGTTATTGGTGGATGTGTTAGTGAAAGCATTGACGTCGATAAGCTAGCGATATTTGATATCGAAACTATATTCTTACATTTACGTGCAAAATCAGTAGGTGAAAGAATTAGTGTCGGAGTTAAATGCGAAGGACCTGAGTGTACTCACTCAAACGATGTTGATATTAACCTAGATGATATTGAATTACCAGTAATAGGTGAAGATAATATTATTAAGTTAACTGATACTGTAGGCGTAACTTTAAGATATCCATCATTTGATGACATGAGATCTTTAGGTAACGATGCAGAAAGTATTGACGGTGTTATGAAGCTGATAATCAGATGTATCGAAAATATATTTGATGAAGATGCAGTATATGAATCGGCGGATTCTACTACTAAAGAATTAACTGAATTTGTAGAAGAATTAAACAGTGAACAGTTTGTAGAAGTTTCGAATTTCTTTGAAACTATGCCATCTTTAAAATATGATATGGAATTTAAATGTATTACATGTAATCATGAGAATAAAGTAGAGCTAAAAGGTATCCAAAGTTTTTTTACCTAAGCCTCTCTCATGACACTCTAGTTAATCATTATAAAACGAACTTTGCGATGATGCAACATCATCAATATAGTTTAACTGAATTAGATAATATGTTACCATGGGAGAGGGAGATTTATGTTACTCTACTTAGTGAGCATGTTAAGGAAGAAAACAAGCGTAATGCTGAACAAGAAAGGAAAATGAAATGAGCAATGAAAAATTCGCAGGAGATATGAGTAGAAATGAGGTCGAGATCGATCTTAATAAATTCATGGAACTAGTAACAGAGAATGGAAGCTTAAAGGCTGAGATTCTACAAATGAAATCAGAACAAGAACCAGAAAATCCATGGCAAAAATGGATATGGTTATCTAATATGATAGATGCATGGAGAATATTCCCTAGGGCATTCTTAAGTGTATACATCTATCTATTATATTACTGTACTTTTTGGTTTATGGAATTAGAAGTACCTACAATGGAACAGTCAGGTTTAATTAGTATCGTAGTCGGTGCTGGTGCTGCTTGGTTTGGTCTATATGCCGGAACTGCTAAAGATAAAATCAACGGAAGTAAATAGGTATAAACCATGGCTCATGAGCAAGATAATAGTTTAGATCCAAAAAGCGCACCTCAGACTAGAGATCGCGGTAATGGAATTTCTGAGATAACGGATAGGCTTAAATCTGGAATAGAAGTTAATTCTACAGATATAAACAATTCACTTCAGAAAGTTGTTAAGAGTATACACAAATTTGGACTGTCAGCTAATAAAAAGCTAGACATTCTAGGTGGTGCTATGTCTGGCAATAAACTTAAAGAGCTCGAGGTCAATAAAGAAGGTATTGCTAGAACTGATAAAACTAATGAATTATTAGGTAAGCTTCTTGAGAAAGAATTAATAATCCCTGATGCGCCAAAGGGATGGTTCGGTAAAGCCCTAGCAATCGTTGGTGGTCTTGCAGGTATTGTTGCAGGCTTAACTGTTGGGTTTGTTTTAGGTATTGGTGATTCAATTAAATCTGCAGGTCTGCTTCTCTTTAGAGGTGTTACCAAGATAAAGAATTTTGCCAAATTATTTGGTGGTTTATTCTCAGGACAGATAAAGACTTTTAGAGCCGTTAATGGCCAATGGCAGAAACTGCCATTATGGGCTAAAGCTATAAAGCTAATGGGAACGATATTCCGAAGAGTTTTCGGTGGTATTACAGGATCAATTAAAAACTTAAAGGTTGTACAGAAAACTAGTACCTTTTTTGCAAAATCAATCAAAGTGGCCAAAGATATTTTCTTTAGTTTGAAATTTACAGGCCAATTACTAATCCTTTCAGCACAACAACTAGCGTCATCACTTAAAGCCTCCTTTGGAAACTTGAAGTCATCCTTTGCAAATGGTGGCAGAATGGTATCCAAGGTTGTTAATACTGTAATGAGGCCGTTTCGTTTTATTATCAATGGATTCAAAGAAGCATTTAAACCTATAGCTGGAGTAGTTAAAACATTAACTGGTACTAAGAAAGCTGTAGGTTCTTTTGGCTTAATAGCAAAGGGATTCTTTAGACCATTAAGTACATTCTTTAAATTCGCGTTTAAAGTGTTTGCACCAATTGGTAGGTTATTTGGTAAGTTATTCTTTCCTCTTACTATTATAATGGGTGTGTTCGATGGTATAAAAGGAGCTATTGACGGTGTAAAGAACGATGCAGCTGGAAACAAATTTGTATCTGGTATGTTTGGTGCACTTAAAGGGATCTTAGTAGGTATTGTTGGTATACCATTAGATATGTTAAAAGATGCTGTAGGTTGGATATTTAAGAAATTTGGTAAGGAAGATGTAGGAGAGCAAATCCAAGGATTTAGTTTTTCAGATATGATTGGAAAAGTAGTCGATGGATTCCAAAGTCTAGTTGTTAAAATCATTGACTTCTTTGTTAATATGTTAACAAAGTCTAAAATTGCAGGTTTCTTTTCTAAGGGCATAGTCGGAGGATTAGATAGTCTACTCAAAATGGTTCTTAAGCCTATACTAAAATCATTCCTTCCTGATGAGAGTGATAGTCCATTAGCGGCATTCGCCAAAGGGTTAGCTACTAAAGGAGCTAGCAAACTAGGTGCATTTAAGTACGTTGGAATCAATGTAGATACTGGAGAAGATCTAGTAATGCCAAAGATCAAAGTAAATGGAGTGGTAGATGGATCAGAAATAGATGTAATGTCTACTGAAAATCGTAGATCAGCTACTGCTCAGAATCAGGCTGGAGCTATTGAAGTAGTGACAGCTGTTACTAATAACCAAGGTAATAGATCAACTACTACTAATCTAGTTACAGGATTTGATAACAGATCATCAGCTCCAAGAACAAGTGGTAATTCTACAATCTTCGAATAAAAAAAAGCCCCACTGCAGTGAGGCTCTTCTAGCAATTTACTATTGTAAGTAAGGTACGGAACTCTTTACTCTAGCGGAAGGACGCCAATCGACTCTTTTTTACCCTACGACCGTACGGGAATGATATTAATTATCTTGTGCTAATTTAGCAAAGTAACTTAATGTATCATCACCATCATCCGCAGAAGCTTCGGCCATTACTGGTTCCGCTACTACTTCACTTGGTGCTGGAGCATATTGCATATCCTCAGGAGCCATAGTGGTTCCTGCATCTACACCTAATACTCTATTAAGCTTAGCTTTCAATTCAACATAAGATTTATAGTTTTCAGCTTTAGTAAAATCACTGAGCGCATATAGTTTATTATATACACCTTCCAATGCTTCTTCTTCGCCGTTCATCAATGGTGCTGGATTTGAGAACTCAGACTTATCATAGTTAGTCCAACCTTCAACCTTTCTGATTTTGATTTTGAAGTCTGCGCCTTCCCAAAAATCATAAGGATTGACTGGAGCTTCATCAGCAAATTGTGGTTGCATAACATCCATAATTTTATCAAAGATCTTCTTACCAAATTTATAAAGATAAACTTTACCTTCATTTTCTGGATTAGCCGAATCAGATACCACTAACACGTTAGACACATAATGTAAACGTCTTTTTCTATCTCTAGCAGTTTGCTTATCTTCGTCACGACCAGAATTCCAAAGCAAGGTGTTCATCTCACTTACTGGATCTGCTTCATTGACTGAAGTTAAACTATTTTCGATATACCACATACCAGTAGGTCCTTTGAACCCATGGTCCCAGTATCGTACCCAAGGTAGATCTTCACCTTCTTTCGCAGGCAAGAATCTAATAACGGCATAACCATTACCAGCTTTATCTTGAGTAGGTTTCCAAAAACGATCGTCCGCGTAGGACTTTGTTTCTGCTTTTGTGGTAACTGCTTCCGCAGCCTGTACGAGTTTGTCGATAGACGAGCCTCGTGTGCTCTTTAAGTTTGCAAATGACATTGTATGTTTTCTCCATTGTATTGCGTTGTATTAAGACTTTCGTCTTTTCTGTTGTATTTCACTGTATTCATAATATAGATCTATTATAACATATTATCATGCCAATGTAAAGGCTTTTTTTAATATATTAATATATTTTGTCCTATCGAATTTAACGAACGGACCATACTTTATTATTTTTCTAGAAACGTCTGGCCAAAATATTGTTTCGGTTATCTTGCTTCCTTCCCTACTAACAAAGTTGGTTAATGCATTAAAGATTACTAATGTTTCCAATGATATCTCTTCATGCATCCACTTTTCTATGATCTTTGGTGCTTGGTTGTTACTCCCAGCAGTTAATAAATCATCAAAAGAATTATCTACTAATCTATTTATATCTGTTTCAAACGTCCTTGATAGTGCATCGTGGACTTTCTTATGTTTAGTATAGTGACGTTCTTCCATGTCCGCAATATACTTTACATCTTCAACGAAATTGAATACATAATAGTTTAATAAATCTTTATGATTCTTTGCTAGTTTTGCAAAGAAGTACTTGTCTTTCCTTTTGAAAAATGAGTTAGGTGTAACATTACTTTTAAAGTTATACTTAACTGCGTCATAACTATCTTGCTCAAAATGTAACTTAAGAGCATTATATAGTTTGTATGATTCAAAAGGGTCAGTCACTAGACCATGACCCCTTCATATAGAGCTTCAACATCTTCTATCTCACCGACCACTTCACTTAAGTTTTGCTTATGGTGTATGTTGGCCATCTTACGAAGATGCTTCTTATTGACTTCTACATCATCTGCGCATGATTCAATAGCTTCTTTAATGAACTCTCGTTCAGCTGCCATGCGAGACATCGACATTGAAATCTCTTCGATGCATCCTTTGATGCGTTTTTTGTCTGCGTCACTTGACGGTATAATTACTGTACTCATATTGTTCTCCTTTAGATTGGTAAAGTATTTTTCTTCTTTCCGCGAATAAGATTCAAGTTAGTAGCTTCCACTGTTAACTTCTCTTTAATAGAATCCGATAGTAGTTTCTTAACGTTCCTATAATCCATACCTCTTAATTCAATGATGTAAGTCATTGCATCGATATAGCTCATTTTGTTTTTGACTACACACGCTTCTATTGCTTGAGTGAATCTTTTCTTGGTCATTATTTTATGTTCTAGTTCTTCCATAATTATTAGTTGAGTTATAAAACTCTTAATAAGATGCAATCCTTATTAATCCTACCGCTAGGTTTTTTGACCTTGGTAGTTAAAGCCGATAGGATTTTATCTATTTGCTTTTCAGTTTTAGTTAAAATCTGAGGTAACACATCATCTGGTTTCCTCAATGTAGTACACATGGATTCTTTATCATCCCAATTATATACTGTTGAACCTCTTACTTCAAACCCGCCTGAAGTGTCATTGTAATACTTAGTCAATTGCTTGTTCTTAGTATTATATACGTAGAGTTTATTCCTCTTAGGAATCATGATTGGATTGACTGACACTAATTTGGCGGCATCATCTCTTTCCATGTATTGCAAGTTCTTAATCTGTGCATCAGAAGCTTTAGGCATTTTAGCCTTTGGTATTCTTGTTGCCTTATTATTATCTTTTAATCTCTGAATGTCTGCGAAGATCTTATCCATAGTATTCATCATCTTCTTAAGGTTACTCTTCTTAATATGAGAGTATGCCTCTTCAGCTTGTTCACAATTTTTGTTATAAGCATCACTGACTAGATCATATTCGAACTGTACATAAGTGGCAAACATGTTAACTGCTGCACCTTTGATCTTATGTAGTTGTAATAAACTATAGGTAGGAAATCTAATATCATCAAACTCACCATCTATCCATTTATCAACAACCATCTCATCCCATTCGGCGTACATTGTTTGCATGACTTTAGCACGCATTCTTTCTTGAATAGGAATAACAACTGGCTTTGGTACATGCTTTAGATCTTCTTTTATCTTATAACCTTCAACTAGAACTGCGTCTAATGAAGTTTTAATCCTTGCAAGGTAGTTACCTTTTACATCATCAACATGCATTCTTTCTAATGGAAATCCAGCATTGTACATACGAATATTAATTCCTACGCCAGCTGCTACCTTCCAATCAGGCAACTTCTTCAGTGCTCTAATGTCATCTTCAGAATAGTTTAATTGCTTAGTGCAATATTCTAAGATGAACGGTAAGTTAGTTTTTGTTGTGTGGAAGTAGTTATACCAATGTGAGCCTTGTGAATATTCGGTAGTAAGCTTCTTATCAGCTATTACTGCTCCGTGATAATTAGGCTCAGGTCCTAGATATTTGTCCTCTAAACTTGGACCTCTTCTTTTCTTTTTTGCTACCATATTTAACTCCTATTGTTTTGTTGATATAATCTATTATAACATACTTTCTTATAAATGTACACTGTTATTTTAAATTAAAAAGGTGGCCCTCACTTTATCCCCGCGTTGTGATAAGGAGTTAATTTAGGGAGTGAGGGCCATTGATCTTAAGCTCTACCTCTGGTATAAGCTTGTAATAGTGATTCACCTTCCAACTTTTCTCCAAAGGTGTGAATTACTTTTCCGTCTTTTGACCTAACGATTAGGCCGTTGTTATATTCTATGTCTTGGACGCCACCATCTTCTGTGTCTTGTGGTCTATCATCATATGCCATAGAGTTTAATTGATGAGCGTGTAGAGATCTAACTCCTGATGCCCATTTTTCGGCTTCTATTAAAAGTCGTTGTCTTTCTACCACGCTATCGTATTCACTCATTAGTGTATACTCACACCAGGTATTTTCATACCAAGTTCTGCTTGTGTGATTAATTCTTTAAGCTTTTGATTCCACATCTGTTTGAATTCAGTATTCTGTGCGTTATCTCTAGCGTTCTTAAGAGCTATAGCTCTACGTGTTACGTTGTTCATTTCTTCTTCCCAATTATACCATGTAGACATATACATCCAACCTTTCAGCGTGCTTGAGTGGTAATGACTGGTCATACCCTCTTGGGTGACGACCATCAGCTAGTGCTGCAGCAGTCCTAGGACCTCGTCCTTGGCACTTAACTCTATATCTTTTATTCTTTGGCTCGATCTCAGTAGTCCAACCGCTTTGAAATCTATAATTATTCATTTTATCATTCACTGCAGCCATTTTATTTATGGCTTTAATGGTTGTCCTAATGGTTTCAAGTTCTAACATATCACCTGCGCTTGCAGTGTGTGCTGTCATTACATAACTATTACTTGTATGACTCATATTATCTCTCCAGTGAACTTATATCAGATTGTACGTTAGATACACTTGCATCTATATCGCTAACTCTGCCTTCCATCGAATCGACGGTTGATTGGAGATCAGCTAATTGATTAGTAACTCCATCAAGCGTTACGACGATAGCTTCTAATAAAGCGGCGATGTTGTTTACTTCCATCTTAGTTCCACTCCTGATCCATACCACTTGCGTTGTATGCATCCATTATAGAACTATTCTCTAAGAACCTTTTGGTATCTTTTTCAGAGTAGTACATGTTTTCTGGTGAATTAAGATCTAGAGAACCAACTGCTTGGTGTCCAGCTTTCTTGACTGATGCAGTAAGCTTTTTGTGAAGTTTCATTTCTTCTTTAAGAGCTTTCTTGCGATTATCCAATTTGATTATAGAGGCTTGAAAATTAATTTCCTCTTGTTTTTTGGCTTGAGCTTTTTCAGCTGCCATTTTGATCATTTCTAATCTATTCATAATGTAGACTCCTTATCTATTATTATTTTTTAATATAGGTATATTATACCATAGTTCTAAGCAAATGTAAAGGTTTATTTTCACTTATTTTCATTTATTTCAGCATTATGTTCATGCATAATTGCTTCAAGCTTCCTTATTCTAGCTTGTTCTTTGTCTTCAGCAATCATGATAGATGTCATTAATGCAAACCCACCTGCGCAGATTGTAATAAAGATAACGATTATTGTTTCAAAATCCATGTTATTTTCCTATGTACTCTACTTCACTACGAGGGACTACTTGATAAGCACCCTTGTTGTATGCAGGTGCTAAGGTATAACCCTTGGAAGCTTCTATTTTGTATGACTGATCTTCAGCCGGCACATACTTTGCAGGACCACTGTAAGATGGATATTTTGCATTGTGTGCTTCAATTTCTATTTGTCTTAAACTCTTAACAGGTTTATATGGGACAAATAATTCTTTAGATCTACGCACGGGTGCGAGAGCTTTACTTTTACGCTTACGACCACACGGGCTGTAACGAAGTGAGCCAATCATATTCAAGCTGCGTCCTCTTCTTTAGGGTATTTTTCCCAATAGATGTTATCAGATATAGTGCAATCAAGATCATCAAAATCATTTTCAGCATCTCTTGCTTTATCTTCGAAAGGACTAACTAAGTCATATATAGCTGATTCAAGATCATTCACTGCATTTCTTACTTGAGCTACTTCGTATGATATATCAATATCATTGTCTTCAGCTAAGCTTTCGATTTGAGTGTAAATCGCCATAGGAGCATCGTTATATTTGATATCCCTAGTTGTGTTATTCACTGTACTGACCAAAGACTTAAGATCGTACTTAAGGCTTTCTAGTCTTTCTAATTCTACTTTCATTTCATTCATATTCATAATCTATTCCTCGTTTTCCTTAAACCATTCGTTAAGATCTTTCTCTAGGACAAAGTCACCGTCATCCATAAGGTATTCAGCCTTATAGTTTTCACGATCATTACTCCATGATTCAGTCTTCTCTAGTATTCCAGCTTTCATCCAACCGTCATCACGGTTATCAGTAACTTTTAAGAAGTTAATGTTGCCGCCAACGATGTTGAACTGAGTTACACTTTCCCAATCTTCACAAACTTTTGCTTGGTGAAGCTCTACTGAGACATCAGTGATGTACTCATCCATGCCACCGTTTGACTGTTTAAAGTCGGTGCAGATGTAAGGCTTAATCTGTGCTACAAGAGTAGCGATTTCATTACGCTCTATCTCACCACAGTTTGGCATTACATATGTAGAACCACCCTTAAATTTCATGTAAGGATTTTCTCTAGAACCGTAGTTCTCGAGGTACTGAGTTTGCACTACTAATTTTTTCATTACGCTGCCTCCAACATTGTTAACGGAACATCCCAGCGTTGGCCATCGATGCTTATGATTGCTTTTTTGACTTTGATCTTTAAGATCTTGCCAGTCATAAATCCACGTCTTCCATTAAAGGAAACGTTATCACCAACTGTAAACATAGCCTTGGCTTGTCTAGCGGCTTGATTTCTAAGCACTGATTGTTGAAATTTTACAGCTTGAATCACTGCGTTAAGGTCTGCCATGTTATCGATCTGGCCTATCATATTTATCACTTTTTTCATAATTAACTCCAATTAATTTAATTTATAATACTATTATACCATACTTCTAAGCAAAAGTAAAGGTTTATTTTCGTTTATTTTCGTTTATTTTCATTACTCCACCGACCATGACATAGTCATAGGGTAAAGAACGATATCAGTGGGTGTATCCTTGTGTGCATCGTACTCGGCTTGGGTGATGAATTTTGCGTCTTCCATCCACTCTTTGTCTGTCCAATTCTCTTCGGCTAGATCAATCGCGATGATTTCATTTATAGCTTCTATTCTAGTCATATATTCTCACCCTTTTTCATTATTTAATATAGCTATTATACCATACTTTTAGGCATATGTACACCTTTATTTACACTTTATTTAGATCATTTAGTTATAAGGAAAGCATTTCTTATACAAAGGAAGCTCTAGTCTTGTGGCTTCACGTTCCCACGGTTGGTTCTCATATTGCCATCCATCAGCCTTTCTGCCTTTCCAGACCCACCGGTGGTTACTGCCATTAAGCTCTCCTCTGAAGTATTGCTTAATGTGGACCATCTCATGGGCTAGGGTTACCATCATATCTTCGTATGCTATCTTTTCTTTCTCAACCCATCTTGCTATCTTGATCTCGGCTACACCTTCTTTCTTACATCCCCAGCCACAACCATACATACCTTCTAGGCGAGTAACGAATCTAATGTGGATGAGTTTGTTCTTTAGACGGTGGATATTCAGTTCTCTACATAGCAGGCCTACGTATTCGTCCACCACAGCAGAAGCTTTAATTCTGCCATCTATCAGGACGGTGATACCGTTGTATTGTGATAATCCCATATTTCATGCCTTGTATGATTATTTGATATACTATTATACCATGCTTTTAGGCGTATGTACAGGCTTTTCTTAGATCATTTAGTTATATAAGGTGCATATATGGTTATAAGCTCTTCTTTCCCTTTAACCTTAATTTGACCTATTTGCCTCGATTCGATCTGTACGAGTTGCTCCATTGTGTGACTAGAGATAATAGTCTTGTTCTCTAAGTACTCACCCCGTGCTGCTGTAGCTTCCAGTCTTGCAGCAAGGTTAACAGCATCTCCAATAACGGAGTAATCAAATCTGGATTCACTGCCCATATTACCAACAATACAATCTCCAGTATTGACACCAGTGCCAACATTAATGTCAGGTAAGCCGCGTTTCTTGTAAACGTCTTTGAGTTCATTTGTCTTTGCCTCTATTTCTATTGCCGATTTGACTGCCATTTCGGCATGATTAGAGCATGCTAATGGTGCATTCCAAAATGCCATTATACAATCACCCATGTATTTGTCTATCGTTCCACCGTTTGCTAATATGATCTTTGTCATAGCATCTAGGAACTCATTGACCAGTTCTACCAATCCTTCAGGATCGTCTTTATTCTTATAGAATTCTGATATGGGGGTGAACCCTACAATATCCATAAATAAGAATGTCATTTCTTTTCTCTCTCCACCAAGCTTTAATAGATCTGGATTTTTTTGTAATGCGTTCACCATGTCAGGAGAGAGATACGTGCCGAACTGCTTTTTAATTTGTTGTCTTAGTTTGAATTGTTTATAGAAATTACTAAAACTAGCTGAGGCGAAAACAATTATATATATCAGTAGAGGGGCCGATAAATCAAGGAGTATTTGAAATTCAGACCAGGCGTAATATGCGACGAATGCAGATCCAAAGCCAACGAAGGCGGAGGTTACTACACCTGCAATTACAGGGAGATAGAATATTGATAGAACAATCATCAGACCGCCAATTAGAATTAGACCTATCTCCGCAAGATCAGCCCACACCGGACGAGATATCGAAGAACCATCCATTATCGTCTGAAGAGTAGAAGCTTGAATCTGATGAGGATAGAACAATCCTTGTGGAGTCGGAACTTGAGGAGCAATTCCTTTAGCAGACAATCCTACTATAACTGTCTTCCCTTCCAAATCACCTAAATCATCTACACCGTATTCTAATTCATTAAACGTATAGTTTGTGTTTAGCCATATAGTTCCATTTGGATCGGTCTTCATTGGTTCGTATGGTGGTATCATTACATCAACGATTCCATAATCTTCTACATGCATTGTATACGATTTCTTTTGTTGTAATGCTCTGATTAATTCTAAAGCGAATGAAGGGTATAACTGGTTATTGACTTGAGATATAAGTGGTATCCTACGAGTTATATTATCTACTTCTTGGGCTGCATTGGTGAGCCCTACACCCTCGCTGGCGGCCTCCAAAATTTCTATATTGGTTATTAATCCTCCGTATTTATAAACGAACTCATAGGGATCGCCACGCCCCTTAAAAGCTGTTCCTACATAAGGTGCTTTCTTACTCCTACCATTCGAATCAGCATCTTGTGCTAGGATAATACCATTACCTTCAATCCATGACGCAAACACTTCGTCACCACCAAATCTATCTTTTTCAGGGAACATAAATGTAAACCCAATCATTCCAGCATTGGAGCTTCTTAGATCAGATATTATCTGTGCGTAGGTTTGTCGTGGGAAAGGGTATTGCCCTAGGACTCCTAGAGAACCTTCACCTATATTAATTAGAACAATCTGCTCGGATTCCTTGTCGGGTAAGCTTTTGATATATTGATCAAAGGTGTTTAACCTGATCTGTTCTACTATAGCTGGGTCATCTAATCGTAGGAGTCCTAGAACAATTATGAAGGCTAATGAAGCCCATATACTTGTAATATATTTCATACGTATACATCTATATATAATCCTTTGTATTGCAAAAGCATCCTATATTTTGTAAATTTACTGTTGTAAGACCGCAATGTTACATCCACCTGAAGTTTGACAATTCTGAATTAATGTGTATGATTGTGCTGAGTTACTTTGTTGAGTTAAATTAAATGTGGTTGGTTGTGAGCCGCTTAATGTAACATTAGCGTTATGAGCTCCGCCTCCACTTTGGTTTAAAGAACCTGTATTACCATCATTGGTTGTTTTCAAGGTAGCAGTTTTAGTTCCGTCTGTTTCTTGAACTACATAGAATGAATTATTACTTGAATAGAAATATACAGTAGCAGTATGAGGTGAATATTGATTATTGTTACCATTTCGTTGATAACCAGATAATGAATTATTACTACCATGAATATCTAGGTTAAGTGTATGACCGCCACCTTCATCATTATCATTAGCGAATGTTGTGTCAGATGAGCCTGATAGATATAACCCTTGACCCCATCGAACACTATTAGAACTTCCTAAAATATGCAGGTTGATATCTGATTTAGCACAACTACTTAAAGTACAGTTTTGTTCCATGTGTAACGAATTACTTGCGCCGTCTATATCACCACCTGATTGTTGACCCCAAGTAGGGAAGAACGACAGCTCGTTATTGTGTCCTTGCTGTTTAAAGAATATAGAATTATTCCTATGAGCAATCTTTAGATTAACTTTATTATCGTAACCTATTTGTTCTATGCTTAAATTAAGATTATCAGTGTCTGCGTTACTAACCTGACCTATGGTTATACTGTTAGTATTATCCGCCTTGACGAATGATGATAATAACAGATTGGCCATCACCAACGATAATATTATTTTTCCTGCCTTCATTTTCTGTCTCCAAAGTTGCATTTGTTCCTATAGGTATACGTACGGAAACTACTCCGTTTACATCTCTATAGAACCAAATTTGTCCAGCTCCTTGATCGATAATAGTATTATACTGTGTCTCTTTATCAAAGCCTGGTGCTGTTGTTCCTACAATATCCCCTTGCTCTCCAGAGTTACTGCTTTTTCTATTAAATATACTAACCTTCTCTAAAGAAACTAATACATCTTGTAAGAAATCGACATCTAATAAGTCCATGTCAAGTTCATTAAATTCTAAATCATCTTCAGCGAGATAATCTTCTGCTAAGTAATCTGTATCGAGATCAGTGAAGTCAAGAATACTAACGCTAGAATCGTTACTTCCAGTAGATTCTTCATTTTGTCGTTCACGTATTTCTCTCGGTGGATTGACAATAAACATATTATCAATCATATTTAAACTTATATTGTTCAACACTAATGGTTGGGTTGGTATAGTACTCATACTTGATACCATTGTGGCTTGGTAAGCTTCTGTTAACTCAACAACTCCACCATCGTTAGTAACTGTTATTGCTCCACTTGGAGAACAATCACCATCGATAGTACATTCAGTTTCAGGCAGAAGAATAATTAAACTTCTCCCTAGCTCATCTACTGATGTAGTAAAATCTGTACCTCTAACTTGTATTGAAGCTGTAGGTGTTTCTATTAGTATATTTTCTTTGGGTACTAATCCCAATCTTCCTGTAGAAAACCGTGCAGTGCCTGACACAAATTTCATTGTCATCCTAGCATCAGCTTTTTTATTAGGATCGTAATAGTACTCAGTCAATGTAATTTCTGTATGTTCAGTTAACCGAACTACAGAATCATCTAGGAACTTAAGTAACATACGGCCTTTTGCCGTTTCTACATGATCTAATTGCTGAATAGCTAAACCAAGCTCAGTGGTAATACTTTCTCCTTCTCGAGTAATACCACCACTGCCCTTATGCTCTTCGATTCCACCTATGTCGTCAGCAAAGACGAATGCACTGCCTAATAAAAGGCTAGTCAGCAGTATCTTTTTGCTTAATATTGACTGTAGCATTTTCTGTATCAAAGTCCGCATTAATTATTGAGTAGCATCCAGAGACGCCAGTTGGACATGTACCAGATGTTTGTAAGATATCTATATCTCCACTTGACCCAATCCACTCCATAGTAACTGATTGATATGCACCATCAGACTGAGTAGTAGCAAAGTTGTTTGAACTTCCTATTACGTCTATGTCCCATGTTACATCATCAGCATCAATATTAATATCCCATACGTTTGAACTACCAGTGATATCTAGATCCATGTTCAACCTTTCAGCTGAAGCAGCAAATCCCCAATCTATATCAAAAGTATTACTGTTACCAGCTACTGCAACATCTACTGTTGAACTATCTGCACTTCCACCGTAACCTACGTTCCAATCCCATATGTTGCTATTACCAGTTAACTTTAAGTCAACATCAGTACTATCAAACAAGGTTGGTCCGAATATTCGGTTTAAGTTACCAATCATATCAATATCCATTGTCACACTGCTACCAGTTAATATCCAGTCAGTTGCACAATCTGTCCCACTCATTGAACCACATAATTTGTTACCATAACCGATTTGATCAATGGTTAAAGTAAGGGTATCACCAGCTTGATCCAATAACACTTTGTTATCGTTGGCCGCGGCGAATGCAACTACAGGACATAATAAAACAACAAAAGCGATATATTTATTTAACATTTTCATTTTTATTTTCCTCTCAGGTAATGAAGTATCCCAAATAGAAAGACTTCTATTTAATAATTTCATCGTTGTTTTCCTCTAAAGAATGCTTCTCGTTTATACCATCTGCTTGATGGGGGTGACGATGACCTTCTTTTATTTCCCAAAAACCTCTGTCATGTCCTTGGTATATTAGTTCTAACACTGCCTCTTCGATCGTTGACCGTAGTGACCTTGTTACCGATTCATTTTCAGTAACGCCATCTTCTATTTCTACAAGATTCGTTGCCATATCGACGAATTTAAAAACATCATAACTATTAGCGACAGCCAAAATAGTTTTTGATGTTTGTACATTTAATAAAACTTCACCCGTCAATGTACTAACGGCTCTTAAATGCACAGTTACCATATCTCTTCTATAGGCACGTGTTGTTCCTATTCCGAGAGTTCTAGCTCCTGCACCTCCAGTCTCGATATTAGTATCAAATCCAATGATACCTCCTTCAAGAATGATTCCAGCGAAAAGAAGTGGTGCTAAACCTGTATTATCTTCTTCTCCATATTGTTCTCTTGTATTTCGAACGATCTGACGTTCTCTTGTTAAGTGGTCTATACCCACTCTTTCTACTACTCTAAACCATGTTCCACCACCAGCAGATTTTAAAGCATCAATCAACATCGTTGAAGCGCCTTGAGATACTGCAGTACTAAACATAGCAGAATCTCCTTTTTGCTTTCTTTGTCCTGTCAAATCAGGAAACTTATATACTGCAACTATTGGAGATTTTTCTGGTGCATGTAATTCAAGTAATTCTGTGTGAGTAGGTAAATGCACAACGATAGGATCTTCTTTACATTCTCCTATAGCATTCATAATAGGAGTGGTGCAACTGTCTGTCATGCTTGGCATTCCAGCACAACTAGATAGAAGTATTCCTACGGCTATTACGCCGAGATATTTACCCGCCTGTTCCAGCACTTCCGCCACCTATTGGTATTACGATCGTAGTTTCAGAACCATCTTCTGCTATAATCGTCATTACTATTACGTCTTCCCCTTGTGTACATGCCCATTGAGATGAATCACACGATGTTCTTTGATAAGTAATGGTATTACCTTCTAGAACAAAACTACCAAAACTAGATACTGTGCATGCAGGGTCTGTAGTATCACATGTTTTAAATAAACTTTCTACTAACTGTTTACTAAGTTGAGCATATATTCTGCTCTCTAAATTTCTCATGAACTTAGCAAGTGTAGTATTTTCTGCATCTCTTTCAGCTTGTAATAACGCTGATTCGATATCATCTGCTATTGCTTTCTTTCTAGAAAACTCTTGATTCTCAATAGTTAAGTAGTGAGATGATGTGCCTATACCACTAAAGGATGGACTTTTAAATTTGTGTACTAATTCATCTGCTGTTGCGTAATTAATTCCAAGCGTAACTGCTCCTACTAATAGTATTAATCTTACAACGTGTAATTTACTTTCAATCTTTTTTATCATTTTTCTTCCTCTCCGCTAAAGCTTCTTTTTCTTCAGCATCGTTTATAATATCAATCTTCTCCTTCATGGTTATAACTACATTTACTTTCTGCTGTAAACGTATCATATCTTGATCTAACATTCTTGTCTGATCAATGACTCTTATAAGTGCTATATGCATTTTGCCTAAAGCTGGGTTGAGTGTCATAGTGACAAACTGCCATACGTAATAAACAAAATACCCTAGGAATACAATAGCTACTACATTGAAACCGTATTCAGTTATTAACGAAGCTACTTGCATCAATCTCTCCTAGAGTCGATCTTTCCATCTTCTATAAAGTTCTCTGCCCTAGCTATTCTCTCAATGTCTGGTCTTAAATCTAGAGCACTACTTACTAATAGGTCTATCTTAATCATTTCATTAGACATAGTTCTTGCTCTATTCTCTAATGACTTACAAAACATTGTAAGAGTCTCAATTTGTTTGACCGAGCCGGACAATATTTGTTTAATTATTATGAATATGAAGTAGCCACTGATTGCAGCACTCGCAATAGGCATACCAACTTCATCAATAATTTTAAACAATTCGTTCATACAACTATTTATACTAGTTGTTTACTCGAAATGAACAGAAACCCCACATCCACACGCCATTGCAACGTTAGGATTAGCAAATTTAAATGATTGATTTAGTCCTTCTGAGACGAAGTCTAAGGTAGAACCTTCAATGTAAGGTTGTGAAGTAGGATCTATTACAATTATGAACTTACCGAAGTCAAGAATATGATCGTCATCTTCTAGTTTATTTGCAAATTCTAAAACGTATTCATACCCACCACAGCCTCCACCAGTAATACCAACTCTGATTGCAGGGTCAAGCATTTCTATGGATTCTTTTAAAATATGTGTTATTGCGTTATTCGTTAACTCGAGCATCATCAACCTCTGGAGGGTTATTATGACCAATCAATGAATGGTCTAAGATTGGATGTTTATAATCTTCTGATTGTTTAGACTCGTAATCTACCATAGCTTGTTTGATGGCATCTTCTGCTAATACACTACAGTGCAACTTAATTGGTGGTAGTTGTAATGCATCTGCAATGTCTTTGTCTTTGATTAGCTTTGCTTCTTCAATAGTCTTACCCATCATCAAGTCAACGAACAACGAAGAAGATGCAATAGCACTTCCACATCCGTAAGTCTTGAATTTTACATCGACAATCTTTTCGTCATCATCGAGTAATAGTTGTAGTTGCATTACATCACCACACGCAGGAGCTCCTGCAAGTCCTGTTGCAACCTTGGGATTGTTTCTATCCAGTGAACCGACAGCGTGCTTATGTGGGTTCGCGAGAACGGCTTCGAACCGTTGTACTACTTCCTTTGAATAAGCCATTTTTTATCTTCTAGTAAGTTACGCCAACCGCTAAAGTTGTTGCAGCACCTGTAAGTGTATCACTACCGGTTTTAGCAATATAAGCTACTGCATTACCTGCTAAAGTTACAGTTGCAATCGTTGTTCCACCTGCATTCTTCTGCGTGATTAATTGAACAGATGTTTTATTGTTCAACACTCTTACTAATTTGGCAAAGCCTACATTAGATGCTGTGGCTATAGCAGCCTCAGATCCTTGTAAATTTAATGTTTTCATTTTTATTTCCTCTTAAATTGATATTTATACATTTTCGAGCCTACTCATCAATCTTTCTGCTCTGTTTGTAACCTGTTGATGCCATCTAGAATCTCTTCCTTCGAAGGCCGCCTGTTTCCAATCTCCACTTTGTAAAGCAAGATTGTGATTTTTAAATTTTGATAATCTGGTGTATCCCATATTAAACATCATATTTGCTACGATCTGTTTAACTTCTTGGGGATATCCATCCCATGCTTCGTGTAGTTTAATACAATCACCTAAGACACTCTGAACATCATGTTCAAAAAGTTCTACACATCTTTCTTCGGTAATCGCTGTGCCTACTTCACCGCCATGCTCACCGTCGGTCTCTAAGATCAAATGACCAATACCTACTGTAGGATATCCCAAGTGATCAAGATAAATCTCGTTTACCTTGCCTTCATCGATTGTTAATTGTTCTCTTAATTGATCTACATCAATATCGTTATTTTTACTACCAAACATTATTCTGGTTCTCCTATTGTCCCTGCATCATCAGGCCATCCAAACGGTCCGAAGTAATATAAGGGTGTGTTGTTATCAGCGATTTTTTCAGCGGTATGACCACCTTCCATTACCCAACCTGCGGTATCGCCTCTTATTATGTAAGCTTTTTGGACACTTCCAGTTGGAGATCCAAACCATCTCTTACAACCGCCGTCATCACAAACACCATTCATATCAGATATTGTATCTTTAGTTGGTACTTTTGCAAGTTGATCGGCAAATCCATCTACGTTATATAACAGATCTACCCAAGCAGTTGATCCATCTGGATCTGTTAAATTCATATTCATCATAGCCACACAAGTATCTTTATTGTAATCAGTTTTGATGGCTGTAATAGTATCTATTTCTTCCATTCCGCACCTAGCGAAGGCACGTATACTAATTGTGTTACCATTGCTTTTGACCACATGAAAAAATCCTGGTCCAACGATAATAGAATTGACGTAGTCTTTTAAGAATAATAAAGCTTCATGTGACTCAGTAGTTGAATTCGCTGCGCTATTATCTTGTATATGTTTAACTATCGCTGGTTCCTGGAATCCAAGCCATGACTTGTTATTCCACATTCTCCATTGGTTTTCTTCCCATAAGGTTGTCCATACATCATCAGGCACTCTGCCGTGATGATAGTACTCATGAGTTATATTTGAAAATGTAGCCATCTTATGCCCCTAGTGCGAATTTCATTATTATTGTAGCTTCTTCACCACTTGAAGTGTGGCCTCCAGATGCTGATACTTTTATAGATCTAGTTGCATTGGGAGTCCAGCCATTTCCTTTAAATCCTACACTAGCTGTTTCTTCATATGACCCTAAAGCAATATGATAACTTATCTGAGAACCAGCTCCGGATTTCATGTATCTTGAGGTTCCAGCTGAAGTTCCAGCAACAGAGTTTGATGCATATGATGCAAACGGTGTTAAATTCGCCATGACTACAACCTCTCCCTGGCCCCATGCTGCTCCCATTGTGTAACTATCTGTTCCATAATCGTTATGTTGTCTTGCAATAACAGTTGTATTAACACCCTTTCCAGAGGTATTGGTAGTGGATGTTCCTGGAGATCTAATAATTCCTGTAAGTATGTTGTGCGCACCAGAAGAATAGTTTAATCTATGGGCACAAAATCTTTCTCCACCTTTGCAAACCCTGGCAAATGTTACTACCCAACCATCGGCCGCGTTATTACCATTGTAGTATTCGAATGCAAAAGATCCTATTAATGGTGCACTTGTATTGTGCTGGGCAGATGATTGATTCCATGCTGGATACATGTATGAAGAAGGTGTTCCGCCCGAACTAGTAAATGCCATAAAGAACATAATATCGCCAGGAGCTGCATGAGTCTGTAAGTCTTCATAGTTCCAGGCATTTGGAGCTCTTTGAGCATTAGCCAATGCATACATAGGGTTATTACTATTTATTGCTAATGCCGATGCTCCCATACCACTTTCATAAGATTGAACTTCTTGACCGGATTTAAAATTACCTACACCTGTCAAATTTGCTGTGGCTCCTGAATCATCGGCTGATGGGTTAACACTTGTTGAATTGGCGTTACTTGTAACAGCAAATGGCATATTACCTATACCACGTAAATTACCCATGCTGATATTACTATTAGAGGTTACCTGTTTGGTTTTAGCTGGAGAACTATTTGTGCTATAAGACGTAACTAAACTATTCCAGACAGCGCCAGTTGCGTGGAATGGTAATTCGTTATTACTTGTAAACGCAGTTGCTGTATTGTTTCCTGGAGCTCTGACACCATCGTAATTGTTAGAGCCTCTTTTATATTTACTAAGGCTTACTTCACCACTATCATTCTGAAACTCAGCTCTTAGCGCTGCAGCACGAACGTTATTGACGTTATGGGACATTGGCATTACTTTATAATCTCCGATATATGATCTTCGAATTCTTCGATTTTCTGTGTTCTATTAGGCCAAAGAATATAATCTTTCTCTGGGTTCTTTTTTAAATTTGATAACAAAGGTAATATAGCATTATATAATTTATTTAATTTATCTTCAGCTGCAACTTGGCCTGATGCGGATTCCGCACTGAGTTTGTTTACAGTTTGTACCGCCTCTAGTTCACTTTCATCTACCGCAGTGAAACCAAAGTCAAAATCTAATAAATCGTTTGACATGTTTATTCCTCTATTAATCTATTTATACTATTATACTTCTCTTCTTTAGGTAATTTCTTTTTTTTATCGCTATGTACTCGAGTAATAGAATGATCTGGTTGTGCTTTACGTGCTTTTATTTCTGGCTTCTTCTTCCCAAAAGCTAGCTCCCAACCATCAGCGAATTTGTTTTGGTCGTTTCCTCTAGGTTTATCACCCTTTCCGCCATGCCATTGTTTATTACTCATTTGCTAATAATCTCTGTGTGTCTTTCCAGCTTGTAACTGCAAACACGTGTTCTTGTTTTAGTTTTACTGCTAAAGGATAATCATTTCCTGCAGGGTCAACTCTGTCGCCATAAAATTTAATTGAGTCTATGTCGAAGTCTTTTAATATTTGAGACTTATCTCGTCCTTTTTGAAATATGTCTATACCTGTCTCTCCGCCTACTTTTGCACTTAGCTCTGGGAAACGTGTATTAAACCTTTCAGCAATAGCAGATCTTTCCATTACTTGCTTATCGTACTCATAGTAATCTGATCGTTGTTGCTTGTTTGCATATCTACCTACAACACTAAAGTTAACCATACCGGGTCTGTCTTCTATGTGTAAGCCTGTTTGTGTTTTCCATCCGCTATTATCTAATTCGTTTGTTAAAAAGAAACCGGCTTCAGCTGGTAATGACCAGGCATTGCGACTAAGTTGTTTATCTCTAGCATACACATCATTGCCACTACAGTTATAAACTCTATCACAACTGTTATAAACTTCATCGCCTAGTTGTTCTAATGTCTTCGGTCTATCACTGCCTGTTACTAAACTTACATTATGTGTTCTAGCAAACTCTAAAAACTGTTTCTTAAACTCAGCATCTATTTTTCCTCTACTAGGAGTTAGTGTGCCGTCTACGTCAAAGATATAATTCTTACTCATTGGATCCATCCTAATAGTATATTAAACATTATTAAATATACACATAGTAGATTTGACAAAACAATGAACGTACGGATATATGAGATTCTATTCTCATTGTTGACATCATATCCATCTTCTTCATCAAAAGATCCTAGTGCATGTTTCCATACTGTCCATAACTTTTTCATCACCCAAATAAACCCCAACCATGGTTAGCCCATGCATTAAGTATGATAAACCAACATGTTGCCATGTGTGTTATCCACCATACTGTTCTGATTACTGCAATAGAATCAGCTTGTGTATCAGTATCTCCGACTTTTTCGCCAAGAGATTTTGCCCATATTCTCCAAATTTTACTAAACATTATACATCGTATACTTTAAAGTAATTTCCTGTCCTGGCAAAATTGTCTCAACGGCAATTAAATTGACTACACTGTATCCTGCTAGTGATGACAAAGGCCTTCGTTGGATAGTCATGCAATTAGGTTCTTCAGAATGATTAACAAATCCACCCAATGGTGTTCTAATCCATTCATCTTCTACTAATATTCTTATCATTCCTAAGAATTTTCCGGGAGCGATAGTCTCTACTGCGAATAGACCTAAGCCATGAATTGCGCTATTGCCTATAGTGACGCTATTGGGTAGCGGGCGATACGTACTCAATTGATATTCCTCTTCTCACTAGTTCATTACGACATTTTTGTTTTGTTCTGGCTGCGCCGTTATTGTTATTGATATAATCAAATAACTCTTGCTTAGGCATTCCTTTCATCCAGAAGTTAGTTGTTGTTGTCTTGTTAGTTCCTTTTACTCGTACCGTTTGTGACGGTTTAAATTTAATTGGCATAATATTATTTCATTGTTTGTATGGTACCATCATTCTTAACTCTGTAAGCTTCGAAGGCAACATCTGAATAAGCATCCTTTAATGATAATAAAGCTTTTAAGTTACTTACATCGTCATCAAACAATCTTATTCTTTTATATAATCCAGTATCTAGATATTTTCTAAACACCACCTCTTTGTTTTTAGCTGCGGAATCTAATCCGATATTACCAGCTCTTTCGATATAGACATTGTCCATATCTAGTCCTTGCTTTTTAAAAGTATCAACGAATAATTTCTTATCGTCCATATCTCCTCGAGCAGTAACTACGATTACCTTCGATCCAGATTTAACTGAATTATTAATAATAGCCTTTGCCTTAGTAATCATTTTAGCAATAGGCGTCGATGTTCTATTAAAAATCTTTGCTGATTTAAATTGACCATAATCATATGATTCACCAGCTTCTAAACTATGTGTATTATATTCTATATTGGTTAACACTGATACTTTCTTTCCATCTTTCATAACTGTGATTTTAGCTTTAGTACGAAATAAGGTTTCGTCAATATCAAATATAGTTAACCCTTTGCCCTTTTGAGCTTCAAGTATATAATTTAATAGTTGTCTTTTCACTATTTAAACGATCGTAAGTTGTTTAGTTTATCTTGCGCAGTTGCAAGTTTTTCTAACACTTCTTCAATTGTTGCAATCGTATCAGGATGTTCTGCCACACCGACGTGTGAACCTAATAAGATTTTAATGTTAACCTGATGTGTTGCAATCTCACCCTTGAGTTTAAGTTCCAACGCTTTTAAGATGTCATCTCTAAAATTTGACATATTTTTATCTCCCGAAAAGTTTTTCTTTTTTATATTCGTTAATAGTATTTATAAGCGATTTAGTCCAATTGTCTCTATCTTCGACAAATACTTGTGGTCCTTCATCACCTGCAATACAAACAACCAATTTCTTGATTGGCATTCCAGTTCTTTCTTCCCACATAACAGCATAAGCTGCGCATTGCATAAAGTAACCACTAATCCATTCTACCTTTTTTAGCTTCTTAGATGTCTTATAATCTATGATAGCATCAACACCTTCCCACTGTCCTACGCAATCAACTCTACCCGCAACACCTAAGTGTTTAGAATATAATGGAGCTTCTTGTGCATATACTTTCGTTAAACATTTATCTAACGTTGGTTGTATATCCTTAAAGGTTTGTATGTTATGTGGCATTTCGCCTTCAAGATAGTCAGGGTCATTATTCACATATTTTTCCAATAGATTGTGAACTATCGTTCCACGACCAGATGCTCTAGAACTAATACGATTAGCTTCCTCTTCGCCTACTCTTGCTCTCCATTTCTGAATAGCTTCTCTACTTAATATCGAGAGAACAGTAGTAATAGAAGGATAACTATTACCGGCTGGGTCACGGTAAGTTCTACCAGACTTAGCAGTAACTGCAGTGAGATCATTATATCCGAGATCAATTGGTTCATGTTTAAACATCCGTAATAACAGCCTTGATATGATCGTCATTTACAATAACAGCACCTTGGCCTTCATGGTTAATAGGCATTGATTTAGACCAATCTAAATATACTCTATCTCCAGGTTTAATGCTCTTGATGTCGACACCAGGACCTATACCTAGAACTAATCCTGGCTTATGGCTCTTGTCTAATACTGCATCATTCGATAATATAATACCACCGGCAGTTGTTTGTTCTTTAGCAACTTCAGCTACTAACACATAGTTTTTTAATAATTTCATTTTGTTTTAATATTTCCTCTTAGTCGTGGTGGCATTCCACTTTGAATTCTTTGCTGGACTTCCTTCCAACCGTCGCCTGCTTTTTTTAATACGTCGCCGTCTTGTCGTGTATTCATAACGGGTGCACTAATTTGTTGTTGTAGGTCTGGATTATCTGCTTTAAACTTATCGAGTTCTTTCCAACTCATAGTATATTCAGTAATTTCACCAGACTTCAAATGTATAAAATCGTATCTAGGCATTAAACCACTCCGGTACTTCTCGTTTTGTCCACGCCATATTAAATCTTTCTCTCTTTGTTTTATAGAATGCTCTGTAAGATTCCACTGGATCTTTAGTTATACATTCCGGGAATGATGCCATTGCTAATTTGAATGGTGTCATATCTGTTATTGTTATATTATTTGGTATGCTTTTCAATGCTACTCTCAGTTTAGTATCTGTTGCATGTATCTTTCCATACCTATATTTATACTCATCACATAAAGCAATAAAATGCTTGTAGTGCCATTCATAGTTAAGACAAGATTCTCTAGTCCATACTGTTGAAGGGTGATTAAAATGACAAGCTTTGTATAAGACATCTTCACGATCGTCGTTAAGTTTCCAATATTGTATCATTGAACCAGACTTAGATGGCCTACGTTCCATAGTACCATCAAGCATTCGATGAACAGTTGATAACATCTGAGCTGATTCAACAATCATTTTGACTACATGTTTATCACACTGTAGTTGAGCAGCTATCACTGGATCATTATCTAGAATAAATATATTCATGCTGCTACCTTGTCTAAATGTTTACAAGAACCTCTGAATTTAAAACCTGGACATGAGCACTTCTTGTTATAAATGGTATAGGTGTTACCCTTACTACCTGTCACAGTTATATAACCCTTCGGCAATTCTTCTGGCCATTCGCCTATGAGTTTAAATTTGCGTCTTGATTTAGAAAACGTTTTGAGTGGAGTTTTAAACATTTTACATGCTTTGCCGGGTGGCATATATCCAATAAGATATCCATGGCTGTTGACATAATAGTCGCCATTGGCAATAGTTAGATCGCCCCAATCGGTTATTTCTCGTAGTATTTGTATCATAATATAATCCTTGTCATAATAGTATATTATAACACAGTTTCATGTGAATGTACACCTTTATTTACATTTATATGTGCATAAAAGTGTAAGATTGATGCATTTATACGTACATATAAATGTAAAAAAATGGGACACCGGCCGATATCCCATTCTCGTGTTCTCTAGCCTGATTGACCCTCCTTAAACTTACTGTTAAAATTAATAACGAAGTTAGATAAGATCACCTCCTTTAGTCCTGAGTTGTACTTTCCTCATCTACCGGTTTCACTTTAGTAGATTTAGCCCTTGTAGCCTTCGGCTTCACAAGGAGATTAGGAAAGACTTCAGAAACCAACTTAGTAGTGATTCCTTTATATTTACCCATAAGTTTTTTCTCCTTCATAGCAATTACCAGCTCTGCTTCGTCTGGATGTAAAGATTCTAAAACATCTATAAACATCTTTTCTCTGCGACCTGCTGGCATTTGTTCGCCAATGCCGCCTTTGAAAAAATACTTAAATCGTGGCGACATCCTATGCAGATTGCTTGGTTCATACCCCTTAGGAGCATCATCTTTCTGGTATGGCGGTACGCCTTTTGGTAATATAAACTGAATAGACTCGTCTAAGGTTCCTTTAAGAATATTTCTTAAGGGACGAGAATTCATTTTTTTAAGGTATGCTACCTTTTCTTTTTGAGTCTTTAAGCTACATGCTTTAGCTAAGATCTCGGATATCATTTTTTCAGCCATTGTAAAATTCCTCCACTGATTCAATCAAGTTGTTACATCTTTTCTTAATAAGATAATTAAGTACTTTCATTTTCATCGGCACTTTTTGCCCATTAAATTCATTTACTATAGTATTATATATATCTTCTGGAATCTTAGTGAGATCAATCAGTGTAGTATTCCTTTGAAAATTACGTTTAATTTCATCTGGCATTATGCTAGGATCTTCAATCCATGTGTCTATAAGGGTTTGTCTTAATGGTGATTGCTTAATACCTTCGACTAAACATGAATCAGATGATAAGATGTTTGGTATACCATCACCTTTATCTCCTCTGCATATGTGTTCAAATAAGTATTTCCTAGGAGTTTTATCTACTACCATTTTCTTTTGAATAGGAGAGAACTGCTTAACATGGTTGAACTTTTGTAGTTGAATAAAATCTTTATCAGATGATATAATCATTACTGGTTCATGATTACCAAACTCTTCAGTGTTTAATGTTAATGCACCAATGATATCATCAGCCTCGCATCCTTCCATGTGTAAAACTTTATATGGTAGATTCTCTTTAATCTCATCTCTTACTAAATTCAATACTCTAAAGATTTCATTCCAATCCATAGTAGATTCAGACCTAGCTTTCTTACGATGTGCTTTGTATTGAGGGAAATATTCTTTACGCCATGTATTCATACCATCGGCACATATAACCATTTGGCCATATTCTTTTCTGTATCTTTTATTGTACATTCTAATACTGTTAAGTATCATATGTCTAATAATGTTTTCATCATCGACTTTTTGTACAATAATGTTCGATAGCGCTATTTGGCTATAATCAAGTAATATCATCAGTATGTTTCTCCATTTCCATAATTCTATCTTTCAACAATTCCATCTCTTCTTGGAGTACGTGCTTAATGCCAGCATCTCTTAGTAGAGTAGAAACCATTAGGTTTAAGATGACAAACATGTCACCTTTCAATTCAGGGTTTTCTGTATAGTCAAAATTGACACCATATTCTTCTAAAGCACCTTCGACTACCTCAATAGCGAATCGGCCTAGATCAACGGATTGTTCAAACATATCAGTAGCTTCCATATCCTCGTCATAGGTATCAGCTAGTATTTGAGCAGTCCTTCGTTCTATAAATGTGTTGTCTATTTTGTCCATATATTAGTATATTATACCATAGTTGGATGCAAATGTACACTACTTTTTTAAGTTTTTTACGCTTTGTCCGCCGATTCTGCAGCTGATTATGCCGTTATAATAGTCATCAGTCAATAGAACTTCACGTGCAAACTGTTCTTTTGCTTCCATATAAGCGGCTTCACCTTTGGTTCTACATAGATGTAGGATTTCTCTGTGATAGATATCATCACCTTGAATTTCTCTTTCTTCGTTTAAGATCCTACTGGAACCGTAATAGGATCTCCAGTCAGATTCAACATAGGTGATTTTTCTTCTCTTACGAGTTTTAGTTTTGGGTAGGGTTTTCTTTGACCAAAAGAATTTCTTTCCAACATACTTTTGTGCAGTTGCTCTATTGGTAATTAGATATACAAATGCATAGTAATCATCAGTAGAAAAATCTGCTGGAGGTTCGTATTCTAGTCCTTCGTATAACCAATTCATAGATCTATTTATTAGTCAAAATCTAGGTCGTCTATATCTTCAACTGCGGTTCCACAACAAGGACAATATACATTCTCGGGTTGATAGTCAGTAAATACTATTTTTGTTATTTCGAAACAGAATTCACAGTGATGTGTTATCTCATTCATTTGGAACAGAGCTCCAATCTTTAAAGTTATCGTAACCGCCTATAGCTTCACCATCTATTCTAATCTGTGGAAACGTTCTTGCCGTAGGGAATTCTTGAAATAGTTCTCTCTTAGTAAAATCTTTATCTAACTGTTTATAGGTATATTCATATCCTTTAGATTCGCATAAAGCTTTTGCTTTATCACAGTAAGGACACTGTGTTTTTCCAAATATTTCTATCATAATTTTAATCCTATGTTAATCATCCAAAACGCCGTAAGCATTCCACCGAATACGCATACTTGTAATATAGATGCCCAGAATATCTGGCGCATTGGATGTATTAATGTTATTTTTTCTATCCAATCTTCACTAGGAGATAGATTAACGATCTGTAGTATTTTCTTTTCCACTATAGTGAAAGGCCTGCTAAGGTCGTTTCATCTACGTCTTGTTTAACTCCACCTACAACATATGAACTGATCTCTGTTTCTTGAGGAGCAACTTGAACGTTACCTCCACCAATCCACTTTTCAGTCCATGGCAACGGATTTAGTTTAGATACATGATACGGACATGTTAACCCTAAGGCTCTCATTCGTTTACAACCAATCCATTCAATATAATCACATAACAGTTTTTCGTTTAAGCCAATCATTGAACCATCTTTAAATAAGAACTTAGCCCATTCTTTTTCTTGCTCAATAACTTTTACGAATAACTTAGTTACTTCAGGTTGCATTTCTTTTTGTAACTTTGCGAAATCTGGATCTTCCTTTACCATATTTTTTAACATAGTAGTAGTTGCAGCTAAGTGGACGTTCTCATCCCTTGCAATAAACTTAATGATTTTAGCATTACCTTCCATCTTTTTAAGCTCAGCAAATGCCCAACTACATGCGAATGAAACATAGAACCTAATACCTTCTAATGCATTAGCACTATTCATACACATCCATAGTGCACGTTTATGGTCCATCTTGTTTGAAGCTGAGTTATTGTAATCAATTAAGTCATCATAGTATTTTGCGATATCATTACCACATTCTAAGATTTCTTTTATGTCGAGCATACCGTCAAAAACAGTGGAAGGATCAGCATAGACATTCCTAATGATGTGTGTATAAGATCTAGAGTGGATAGTTTCAGAGAATGACCATGTTTCGATCCAATTTTCCACCTCGGGCAGAGAAGCGATTGGTAAAAATGCAAGATTTGGTGCCCTCCCTTGGACGCTATCTAATAGTATTTGTCTTTTTAAATTTGAAGTAAAGATGTGGCGTTCATGTTCAGTAAGTAAGTCAAAATCTTTTTTGTCCCTACTGACATCTACCTCTTCTGGTCTCCAAAAGAAACCTAATTGTTTGTCTGTTATTTTGTCTAGTGCTGGGTACTTAAGGATATCAAATCTTTGCACATCCACCGGTTCATCAAGAAACATCATTTTATCTAAGTGAGATTTTTTATTCTTTTTTAATATGCTCATATTTTACAACTATCGCAGTCCTCTTCATCTATGTTTGCTTGCTCTAACTCTGGTAGATCGTCTTTAACGTTGACATCGACAGATCCATCATAAGTATTAAAGTAATACAATTGTTTTAAACCAAATTGATAAGCCATTACTAAATCTTTAATCATTAAAGACATAGGAACTTTGTTATCCTCGAAGTGTTCAGGATTATAAGATGTGTTAACACTTATTCCCTGATCTATATATTTCTGAAGTATAGCACAGATCTTTATATAACCTTCAGGAGACTTTTGGTCCCACAATAGGTCATACTTATTCTTAAGATGATGATAACCAGGAACTACCTGAGCCATCACTCCATCTTTACTCTGTTTATAACTAACCAATGCACGAGGTGGTTCTATACCATTCGTACTATTAGAAATTTGTGCAGATGTTTCTGCTGGCATTAATGCCATTAACGTAGAGTTTCTAATTCCATGTTCTACTAGAGAGCTTCTCAGCGTGTCCCATGGTAATGTAGATTTACGTTTTACTAAATTATCTACTGCACTCTTATATGTATCATTTGGAAGGTCTCCACTGGCATATTTTGTCTCATTATTTAATAAACATGCACCTTTTTCTTCAGCTAATTCAGCAGAAGCTTTAATTAAGTAATATGACCATGCCTCTGCATACTCATCAATGATCTCATGAGCTCCTTCATTATACTTTAATCCTCTCTTAGCAAGGAAATACGCTAGGTTGATTATACCTATGCCTAGTGGTCTACGATTCATAGTAGATCTTTCTGCTGCTTTGATTGGATACTCTTGATAATCTAATAGGTTATCTAATGCTCTTACTGCTAGTGTACAATACTTTTCAAAGTCTTTTGTATCATCTATCAATCCCCAATTAATGGCTGATAAAGTACATAAAGAGATCTCTCCGTTTTCATCATCATATGATTCTAAAGGTTTAGTGGGTAGATCTATTTCGCAACATAAGTTACTCATTCTAATAGGAGCTTTCTTTACATCAAATGCACCATGCTCATTCGCATGATCGACATTCATTATATAAATTCTACCAGTATCTTTTCTTTCTGTAAGTATCTTTTGAAATACTTCTAAAGCTGGCATTGTTTTCTTTCTTATGCTATAAGCTCTTTCATATCTTTCGTATAGTTCTTTAAACTTTTCTTGATCTGCAAAGAATGCTTCGTATAAACCAGGAACATCGTGTGGATCAAAGAATGTAATATTACCACCAGTCAACAAACGTTCGTACATTAGTTTATTAAACTGAAATGCATAATCCATATGTCTTACACGATTCTCTTCAGTACCTTTATTATTCTTTAATACTACTAGGTCTTCAAACTCGTAATGCCATACTGGAAGATATACCGTTGCCGCACCACCACGAACACCACCTTGTGAACATGACTTAACAGCTGATTGAAAATATTTAAGGAATGGAATAAGACCAGTATGAACTACTGATCCATCTCCTACTCTTGCTCCAGCTCCTCTTATTGAGCCAGCACCTATACCTATACCTGCTTTTTTACTTATATACTTAACAATGCTAGTACTAGTAGCATTAATGGAATCCAAACTGTCTCCAGACTCAATAAGTACACAAGATGAAAATTGCCTAGTTGGCGTTCTAACACCTGCCATGATTGGCGTAGGGAGCGAGATATAAAATTGACTAATCGCGTCATAATAATGTTTTACCCATGCTAATCTATTTTCTTTTTCGTTGGCAAACAACGTTGCGGCTACCATCATATATAATATTTGAGGTGTTTCGAAACATTGCTTAGTCCTTCTATCTTGTACTAAATACTTACCACGAAATTGTTCCATACCTGCATATGTAAACGTATCATCTCTATCGTGTTTAATATAGGTACCTAGCTCTTCAAGCTCATCTCTTGTATAATGAGTCATGATATCACCATCGTATACACCACGATCGACATTATCAATTACAATTTCAACTAGTGGTTTAGGTGTAAAATCTCCGTATACTTCTTTACGAAGCTTATAAGATATTAATCTTGAGGCAACGTATTGATAGTTAGGTGTGTGCTCAGATATAAGCTCAGCAGCGCTTTTAATAAGTAACTCATGGATATCATAAGCTGGTATCTTATCGTATAGTTGTATGTTGGCACGAATTTCTATTTCAGATTGTGACACCGATGTAACACCATCAGTAGCCCATTCAAGGACTTTATGTACTTTTTCTAAATCGAAATCTTGGAGTGTGCCGTCTCTTTTAGTGACGTGTATCATTGTTGTTTGTATTCCATTCATAATATTAAGTTATATTATAACACAGTTATGTGCTATTGTAAAGGTTTATTTCTTTTTCTTTAAGTGATTTCCAATCTCTTTGAGATGGATATCCCATAGAGTATTTAGATCTTCTTCTAAAGATTCTATTCTATCTATAAGTGGAATATACCCATCAAATCCTTCTATGCCACATTTAGGATGGCAATGAGATTCTAGATGGTCTAACCTTTCAGCTTGTATCGGATATTGTTTTCTAAATTTTGCATCTTTCTTAGCCACTTCCAAATCGTATTTCTCTGCATAATGCTGCAGGAAAGCATCTAGTTTCGCTTGAAACCATATACCCATAGTGGTTTTTTCAAACCAGTTGTAGAAAGAACTACCAATCACTGATGATAGTATTGACTTAAGAGATAGTATCAATAAGAAATACATTAATCTTTAATCTTATTAAGTTTTGCTATTGCTCTTACATAGTTGGGCATGCCGTGATCGACAATACCGTCAAAGAATTTAAATCTTTTCCAAGAGTTTAATATTCCTTTAAATGCATCTTTCCAAGATGGACCAGTTGCTTTATTGCCATCACTATCAAAGTAAATCATTTCACCGTGATGTGTGAATCCTAACCATGCTGGTGGAATCCTACATACGATATCGTTATTGTTCATGAATCTAAAATGAGGACACTTAATATTTCTAATGAATTTTGGTCCACCAACTCTTGGAGATCCGAATGTAAACAATTCAATAGGTGTATAACGAGTTGCAGCTATAGTTGCCATTGCAGCACCTAGAGAATGACCAGTCATATACACATCTTTTCTAACCTTTAATTGGTCGTTATGTTCTATTTCTGCCAATACATCCATCCATAAGTCATTCACTTCTTTCTGGAATCCACTATGAACTTTACCGCCTGCCATTGCCGCGCCTTTGATAACATTAAGATCAGCCATGACATCATTAATCTTTGAAGGTTCTGTACCTCTAAACGCAAACCATAAATCATTACGATCTTTTACTACTAAGCATTCAGCGCCATCTCTGGATATAAGCTTACACCATGGAAATCCTAATTTCTTAGTAGCGGCTTTTGCTTGTGCTTCTGTTTTATATGCATTCGCTGCTAGCTTAGCTGCTATGCTTGCTCTGTCCCATTGGCCCATTTCTTTTATCCTAGTTCCCATCTTTATTCACCTCAATTTGCGCGCCGATACCCTTTTGGCCATCGGACATTGTTACATCTCTATAGTATACTACTACTTCTCCAAGTTGTTTGATATATCTTTTTAGTTCTTGCATATCTTCCGCCATTACTTTATAGTCACCTATTGTAGTAGCAACGAAAACAACTTCTCCGTTATTTTGTTCTTTCATTTCATCTATGAATCTGTCTAAGTAGGTATATCCTACAGGCCATTCTGGATTCTGTGTATCTTCTTTAGCACATGCTTTAGGTCTTTTATCTCCAACCTTAACGCATGGATTTGCAATCTTTGCTTCTGATACTACATACCAATTAGGTGCTGTAAGATCAACAGGCCTTGGTAATCCAGGCTGCATGATTTCTATTTCAATCGGCTTAGCGACGATCTCTATATTTTTTGTTCCTAATAAAGAACAACCACTAGTCAGTACTAGTAGGAGTGTCAATACTGTATAATTTTTTAGTGTCATCTTCTAATCCCTCCATAACATTTTCACTAGCTGAATTAAACCTATTCTGCATTAGTCCAGGTTTCTTTATAGCTAACATATCCAAATTGTGCCTTCCGAATATCGCTAGGTATTCTGCTTTCTCAGCTTCAATTTCGGCATTCACTCTACTCATATTCTGTAGGGCATTGCCTTGTTTTTCAAAGGCTTCTCGTATAGCCACCATCGTAGCTTTTTGTTCAGCTACTGCACCTTCCAGTGCTATGTTATTAGATGCTAGTGTTTGGTTTTCTTGGTATAACCAATAACCTCCTAGACCTAATACTAATATAATTCCAATTAATAATTGTTGCATTAATCTTGTTCCTCTATCTTATAGTTCAGTCCATCCGCTCCAGCGAATTTCACTCTTCGGCCTTCGTCATCTATGAAGACTAAAATCTTTTCTTTTTCTGTTATTATTTTTGGGACGTTTTCAAAGACTTGGTCGTCTGCGTCACCGTATATTGCGTTATATGATACTGTTACTGTATGATATGTAATGAACCATGATTTGATCCATATCCAAGCTCGTTTACACCAACCTGGTGCTTTTTTAAACCAATCAATTACCTTGGACATTTTTTAATTTCTCTCGCTTCAGCATTATATTTTTCTTTTTCTTCTTGTCGTATTGAGCATCTGCTGGCATCGATACGCCACCACCACCAACTGAATTGGCTGCCATTTCCCACATTTTAAATGTTTTTAACTTCATATTATTATATATAATAGAACACTATCGGATAATGTCGTGGTTAGTGATAAATAGGTCTTGTTTAGTTAAAGCGTGTTTCACCTTATAAACAGAACAACCTAGGAAATTATCATAGGGGTCAGTTACGTCTTCTACAACCACCTTTGATTTTTTGAGACCAATCATATCACCAGTAATTGGAGATGCGATGTCTCTTACAAGCATATAGGTTCCAGGATTGAGCTGACCAAGTTCGTTTTGAAACCATTTCGATTCTTCAATCTGTAACTGATCCCAATCTTCTCCTTCCATTTTACTCATTATATTTTTAATTTGCTTTTCTGACATTCCTGTCTCTTCTTTAATTAAAAATAACGCAGTAGCGTATGAAGCTATCTTATTAGCTACACCACCTGGTACTAAATTTATTAATCTTTTGACATTGAATACTAATCTATGAAAGATAGTATAGGCTGATTTCTCAGCAGGAAGTTCTGGCTTCTTAATCTTCTTTCCTTTCTTGTCAATAATACCATAATCAAATGCTTTCATTTTCTCCCATGGAGTAACTAAAAGCTTTAAGAAACGAAACGCATAAAAGATATCACCTGCTCTAGAGAGCAAGCCTTCGCTTAGTGTCGGACTCTTTTTTAGGTTCATAGTTTCCTTAGTACATCTACTATTGGTTCGTCCATTCCTATTTCAACATATTCACTCACTGGTAAAAAATGTAGAAATATTAAGAATGGTTTAATATAATGATAGTGTTCATCTTCTACTTTAAACCATACCATCTTATTAGCGGCTTCTATTCCGAATACATTGTATATTACGATTAAATGGTTTAAGATTAAGCGCTCTTGAAGATCACCATGATCAGCATATCTTCTTAACAAGCGCTTTAAATACTTAAACCGTTTTAAATCATCTTTAAACTCTTCAACATCCATACATTCTGGATTGTTATAACTCTTTGCTGCGAAGAGATCAAAGTTTTTATTAGTCAGCGTTTCAAATTTAGTGTCCATAATAATATATATAACCCGTAAGGTTAACCTACTTGTTTATATACGGGCCGTTGACTTTAGCTTTATATTTCTTCATAGTTTTTACTACACTTGAATCTTTCAAAAACGTATCAAGTGAAGTCTTATCACCATAAAATTCTAAAGATGCAGGAGCTCCTTCTCCACCATCAAAGCTAGATATATGCATAGACTTAACTTTACTAATAACTTTATCCATAGCACTCATTTCAGCTTGATTGAATCCAAAGTCATCATCAAACTTATTAGAGGTATTACCTTTAACTATCTCAATGGTCATTGAAGCTTCAGCTTTACGGTTTTTATTCTTAAAGTTTTTAAGATCTTTTACACCTTCAGTAACATGATTTCTAATTTCTGCAAATGTTTTCATCTTATCCTCTCCTACCGGCTCTAGCCTTTTTAAGTGAATCTTTTAGCTGACTGATTTCTTTTCCAATATTGGCCATTACTTCGTTGTAGAAAGATTCCTTTTTATCAAATTCTTCATCAGATAAAGAGTCATTTTGTTCTGCAGCTTTAAGTTTAGCTTGAGCTTCTCTATCTTTATCAACAAGAGCATTAATTTTTAGATTAATTTTCTTGATTTTATCTCTATCAACACCTTTGACTTTATCTTTGACTTTACCAATTACATCACTAATACCTTCTTTAACTCCGTCAGTGCCTTTTTCAGCTTTAGAGTTATAGTTAGCATCTACGTAATCAAAGAATTCTTTCTTCTTGTCGCCTTTTAATTCAGCTGGGTTACTAACACCAAACTTCTTAAGAGCTTTTGCGAAGAAAGCTTGATACGCTTTTTGATCTTCATTGACAGTATCTTCAAATAGATTCGCGAAGATATCTTCGATATCATCTTGGTCCATACCATACATGTCGCTTTTTAGCCATTTAACGATATTAGCTTTATCACCAGTTACGTCAGCAGTTCCTCTACCACGCATTTTAATTTTAAGCTTGAACTTTTTCTCAGCATTCTTAGCATCAGTTGTATCACCACTGTAATCTACATCAATAGTAACTTTTCCTTTGCCAGCTTTCTTAGCTTCGTCTAGTTCATCTTCGTCTTCATCTTCTTTATCGTCATACTCAGAAACAGTATACTTCTTACCAGAGACTACGAATGTTTTATCGCCATTCTTACGAGCAGCATTTAAAGCACCAGTAAATTTATTACCTTCTTTTTCAATGCCTTCTTCTACTTCGTCTTCGTCGTCAGTTTTCTTACCGTTCTTTTTATCAATAGCCTTTTGAAGAGCTGGTGGTAAAGTACCTTCAGCACTAACTTCGCCTTTGTCGTTAGCACCAGTTTTCTTGATCTTATGCTTCTTATCAAAGTCATCTTCTCCAGTTGCTGGGCCATTCTTCTTACTAGGTTTATTAGGCTCTTCTGATTCTTTCATTATGGCATCATGATTCTTAGTTGCCCAAGCTGATGCTTCCTCTTCTGAATCAAACGATTTCATTACCGTACCATCATTCTTTTTGACTACATATGAGTCACCGTCTTTCGTAACGTGATCTTTTGGATCCATTTCGTTAACGGCTTTCTTGTTCTCTAAGACATTCTTGACAGCGTCAGCAACACTTAGAGTTTCTTTATCTTGCAATTTCATAGTTTTCTCCTTTATTGCAGTATTATCATTCCAGTGACAGCGGTTGCGGCTGCAGCCATAACTATCCAGAATATTTTATTGATTATATTAATAGTAGTTCCATTTTCTGAAACTTTCTTTTCTACCAGTTCTAATCGCCTTTGCCCATCAACCAACATTTCCATTTGTTGATGAACGAATTTTTCTAATCCCATGAGCTTTTCTTCAGCTCGTGCGAGTGATATAATAGCATCAGATAGTCGATCGAGTTTATCTTCAATTCTATCTAATCTATCTGTTTGAGTCACTCTTGCCATTATTTAACTAATCCTTTTACAGTCTTTTTATCTAAACCGTAAACATCTACCAACCATTTTTCTAAACCTCTTTTATCTGTACTTGTGACCACTAATTGGCCTTCTCTTTTATCCCAAGTATCGATAAAGACTCCATCGTCTTGCCAGTCATCTTGATTATCTCTCGGATCACCCATATCATAATCTAAAGTAGCTTTAAAGTTTCTTTCATTAATTATATTATAATGTTCTTTAAAGTTTTTCATGCCTTGATATTTTTTAGTTTCTTTATGACTACCAGCCATTGAACCAGCATACTTACCTACAATATTTCCTGATGTCATATAAGATGCTAGGATTTTCTTTTGCTTTGGATTAATCTTCATAGCATTATATAAGGCTTCTTTCTTATCTGTTAATTGACCTCTATAAGGTTTCTTAGCAGCATAAATTCTACTAGCTTTTACATCACCAGCAGCACGTCCTACATATTGAGATTTGATTTGACCATGGTCCATATAATCTTTAAGGATATCTTTTTGAACTTTGTTTAACTTCATTGAAGCACATAGTTCATCAAGGTTCTTACCCCAAGCTTCTTTGATAATAGCTTTCAGATAGCTAACTGATTCGTTATTAACTTTATACAATACATCATTAACTTCTTTGTATTTAGAAAGACCTTTTTGTAATTTTTCAATTGCTCTAACTGCGCCTGAATAATTACCGGCCATCTTATTAGCAATGCCAATTGCTTTTTTTATTAATGCCGGTTTAAATTTTGCTTCTGTTATCGACATTATTTTTTCCCCTCAACTCTCATTTGTTTAAATGTTTTAATAGTTGTACTCTCACCAAGTTTCTTCTTTAAACTTGAAATTTGCTTTAGTAATACCTTAACGTCTTTACCTTTACTCTTTTGATCTGTATAAGCTAGGGATAAAGTTTCTAAATCTTTTAAATCTTTTTTTCTATCTTCATTAACCTGTTCATCAAACATACCAGAATCTTTCATCATTCTAAGAGCATCTTTCTTAGCCATATCAGCATTACTCTTAGAGATTTTTTCTACTGCCTTTTTGATCATAGCTAAACGTTTCTTTTTATCTTTATCAGATAAAGCTTCTTCAACACCTTCTTTCTTATCCTTCGCTACTTCTAGGTAACCTGGCATATTAGCTTGTGGGTCTCCAAGGTTCTTAGCACCTTTTTTCAGTGCTTCACTAGATCCACGGGCTTTAACAACAACCTTTTGTCCCTTCTTTAACTTATTTATAGACTTCAGAACAGTGACTGTCCAGAACTCCTGCTTAGCTTCGTCAATAGCGGTAAATTTTTCTCTTAAGTCTTTTAATTTCATTTTTTTTTCCTATACTTTAGCGGCTAGATCTTTATCAGCTCCGCCCCATGTTCCTTTGCTTTTAGTAGCAAAAGAGTTAACTCTTGCCATACCCCATTGTGTTGGATTAGTCCCTGGTCTATGACTGGTCTTCCAGGCTGCGTATCCCCTATCAAATACTTTCTTTAATATACCATACGGCATACCGGTTTTATCCGCCTTTTTCTGCAATGATACTTTTGTACCATCTTCTTTTAAAGAATCCTTGAAGCTTTTCATTTCTCCAAATTTCTTTTTAAAATTCTTTGTATGTTTACTCTCTGGAGCATCATCTCTAGGCTTATCATGCTTTGCCTTTTCTTTAGAGTCCATAGTATCATAGTCTTTAGCTTCGCCAGGAGTGACTTTCTTATAATCTTTAGTAGTTTTATCTGTGCCAACTTCATTGACATATTCGATTAACTCTACTCCGTCCAACCAAACTCTTTTCTTTTCTTCACCTAGTTGTACTATGACATAGTTAGAAGCACATACTTTAATACTACCAACTTCATTAGTGGCTTTAATGATTACTTCATCACCCTCTTTAAAGAGTTGGCCATTAATATATTCTTCTCTTCTATCAGATACTTTTTCTAATTGAACATGCTTTCTGAAATTCTTTGATTCAGCTAAACCCATTCCAGCTCTTACGGCATTCATAACTTCTTCTGCAGCCTTAAATCCTTTAGGCATACCTTTTGAAAATGCAGCTAAATCGTTTTCTTTTGCTGCAGCTCTTAATTTAGAAGCTGACATTCCAGTAGCACCTTCAGCATCAGGATCTCTTTCACCTGCGCTTTTAACAGTTATGCCACCTTCAAATTGGTAGAACCCATGCCTACCTTTTTCGCCATTATATTTGTTCAGTAACTTTTCAAACTCTAGTACTCTATCACTACCAGCAACCATGGTTACTTTAGTAAACCCTTGCTTATATAGTGCAACAACAATATCCATTGGTTGTCTTATTCCTTTATCTGCCATAATATTTCTGGCATGCTTAGGAAACATCTTTCTCATAAACTTAACTTTATCATTAAAATTAAGAGGATTCTTTTTAGCATCCTGTGACTGAGATGGATATACTCTATATGTTCCACCCATAGATACTTTCTTAACAGCATCCATTAACTTTTCATGTCCTATTGTTGGCGGATTGAACCTGCCAAAAGCAAAGGTGACTTCCGATTTATCTTCCTTAAGATACGACTTAAACGAGTTTATCATAATATATTACTTTTCACCTTTGGGTTCTTTTACTTTCTTCAACTTTAATTTATCTGCTTTTTTAACGGCCGGTAATAGCTTCTTTGCTATTCTCTGTATGGCTGCTTTTTTCTTGTCTAATTTCTTTTCTAATTCACCACGTGCAGCAAAACCTAGGTCAGCTTTGTTTTTGTCTTTTAGGATTTTTTTGATAAGGATATTACGTGCTTGTTTAGTTGCACGAGCTTTTAATTTTTCTGGGGAGGCTAGTTTTTTAGCAGCTTTCTTTCTGCCTAATGCGATCTTCCCTTTATTCTTTCGGAACGTAGCCTTAGCCTTCATTCGCTGAGAAGTAGTCATCGCTTCATTGAACTGTTTAAATGTCTTCATTATCCTCGGTCACCCATATTAGTTAGGATTTTCCCAACCTTTTATTATATCCTTGCTAAAGTTATTGGCAGAGAATTCTAATCTGTCAACAAGTTTAACCGCTCCACCTTCCATACGATCTATAGCAACAAAACCCTCAGGGTTGGTCACTTTAAATCCGGACTTCGTTTTAACAAATGTACCTATTTTGTTAAGACTGTTTAGTTTATTTATAATAATTAATTTGCTATCTACTATAGAATTTTGCAAATCGAACACATTTATTAACTTTTTTTGATTAGACGTACTAAAAAAGGATAATATAGCCTCTCTTTGTTTGTTTTTATTTGCTTTACCTTTTTCAGATGATAGCTTATCAATCTGTTTCATATATCTATCGTTAACCCAATCTATTAATCCCTTTACATGAGTGGTAGTATTAGTGATTCGTTCACCTTTACGAACTTTAGTATTGTTATATGTGTTAAGTAATAGGTTAAGTTCTTTATTAGATTCGATTTCTTTAAGCGTTGAACCAGCTACTGTCTTGAATATCTTGCCAGCAATTGATAAGTGTTTAGTTACTTCTTCAGTTTCCTTTGCAGTCATTGTTGCAGAACCAGAAATATCTGGTAACATAGCATCGACCTGCCAAACCTTAGATGTAGATTTAATTTTAGGTGTAATAGGTTGTCCAAACGTAGCTGACATTGATTCGAATGTTGAACCACTATATGATGTATGCCATACAACTCCGAACTCAGCCTTTGTGATATCCTTGGCCAGTGAAGTCCCTACAGGAACAGCGTAAACAATTGTATTAGGATGAAATGTAATATGCTTAATACCATTGATAGTTTCTGTTTTGATGTCACTCTTATCAAACATAAAATCGCCTTGGATAACATCAGTGATGCCCAAGCCTTTTAAGTTATCGAATGCTATTTTTAATTTCTTAGATAAATCGCCTGATGTGTCAGCGTCAATATCTTCATGAGATTTATATACCTTTGGATTAGCATTAAAGATTCCCTTTTTCGCTACAAAGAATTTGCCATCACTTGGATCCATACCAGCGAATATGGCGGGGGCACCGTCCCACTTGACCGTAACGTCGACTGGCGCCTTCGCGTTACCAGATAACATATCCCTAAGCGCTCGTAATGCTAGGATTGCTTGGCGTGCCCCCTTAACTCCACCGTCCAAAACTAAGTCCTCAATATGTGTCATATGAGTATTCTTAGATGCGGCTTCTGCTATCAGCTGTCTTTTAAAACTTAACATTAATTATCTACCTTAGCGCCAGCGCGCCATTGAAAACAGCTCCAATATTTAGCTTTCCATTTCGGTCCAGGATCTTTATCGCATCCATGTCTTGCACGAAACGAAGCTCTTGCTTTTGGGTCATCACGATTAATTCCCATCTTAGGATCGCCAAATCTGACCACTACTACAGTTCCTTTGTCATTTTTAACATACACTTTGAATTTCTTATTCTTATTTTCTGATGTTCTAATAGGATCATTAAGCTTAACCTTTTTCCCTTGATACTCGGAAGCTTCTATCACAACATCGTGGCATGATTCACAGCAGTACTGCACTAGTGATTTCATTATAAGCTTCTCCATACTTTGCTTATAATCATTTTAAGAGCAGCTTGATAAGCTAAACCGTGGCCAAATATAAAATGAAAGGTATGGTTCTTTTCAATTTCAGATTTAGGACCAAACTTCTTAGTCCAGTTGTCTACGTATTCACCTTTATATCTTAATACTGCGTGTGATGATTTCCATTTAGAAGGACCAACTAAACATATACCAGCTTGATGAGTGATTAACATCCACCACATTTTTATATGACTTTCGCCACACAATCTATATAAGATTGATAATGAGTAGTCCTCGCAGTCACCTACGAATTTACCTTCGGCATTAGCTGAGTAAATAATTTTCCAAGCATCTGCCATACCATATTGATCTTTGTCTTTTCTATATTTCCATTTACTGTTAAATGAACGTACAATTTTATTTCTTTGTTTAATATCCACGTTATCCTCCGAATTCGTGACCAGCTACTCTTTTCATTTGCTTCTTAAATTCAGCAAAGTCTGGTTTTGTTTTATAAAGCTTAATAGTTATTTCAGCTTTTTCTTTACCCTTAATTCTATACTTATAACCTTTTTCTAAATGTTCTGGCTTAGTAGTTTTTATTACACGTCTTTGAAATCCTGCTTCCCAAGATTCGCTACTTCCTTTATCTTCTTGAGCTGACTTCATAGCAGCTTTAGTAGGAGCACCTTTCGCTCCCTTCTTTCTCATCTTCTCACCACGCGCTTTCTTAGCACGGATGTTGGCCCATAATCCTGGGCCTGCTTCTAAGATAAAATTCTTAAATGTTTTCATTATTTTTTAAGATCATATCTAAAAGCTTTACCTTTAGATTGATTCGACTTAGTAATACCATACCCAACGATTTTGCCTAATTGCTGAAGCATTGCTAAAGCTTTTTCTGGACTTTTGTTAGCCTGTTTATCAAACTCTTTTTTAATTGCGTTTAATACAGTATCCATAATATCTCTTTCAGCCATTACTAATGGAGCTTCTTCCAGTTCCGTAGTGCCTAGTTCTCTTGAGGCTTCTTCTAATGTTTTATATTCTGCATATACCATGTTAGTTCCTATTTGTATAATTTTTTAAATTCTGGTGTCATTTGTGCCATAAACGATGGCGCTGATCTGAAGTTTCCTTTGTATCTTAATGTAATATTACATACTGGTATGTCACCAATCATTAAGTCAAAGAATAACATTGCTGCTCCAGCACCAACTTCGAATGCTTGTTTCTTTCCTGGTGTTAATCTTATATCGACTTTGCCTGTACTAAATAGTTCATCTAGTTTAGTTGTTACAGTATCGATGTCTTTGTATTCACCCTTCTCAACTACTACACCTTTTTTTGGTCCATAATCTCCTATGCCAGTAACAAGCGTAAAATCAAAGTTGACTTTCTTTAATTCTTTTAGATCTGCTTTAAATATTAGTTGTACTAATTGATTAGCAATCTGCATTTTATTCGTAATAATGATATCAGACATTGCTTTGAATAAAGACTTAGATCCTTTTAACTCTGAATTAATAAATTTGTTATCAATTCTTTGTACATACATTTTCCAATTGGTTGTGCTAGGTCTTTTCTTTGCCATCATGGTCAACATATCTGCAGATAACCCGCCGTCTTTTTTGGCCTTAGCAATAACTCTTAAGTAAAACATACCAGCTTTTAATTCTAAAGCTTTAATCATTGAATCAAATTTCTTATCTTGGAATAATGTAGCGAATGATTTATTAATTAGAGTTGGGTCAGATGAACTTAATCGTGTTTTCTTCTTAAGAGATACACCAAGGTAGTTCTTACCTTTTTTAATTATGAAATCTGAAGAGTTAAAATCAGCCATTCCATATTTAGATATTTGGAACTGTTTAACATCGTCGTCCCATGCTTGGCCTGTAAGATATACCATATCAGCATTACCATAACCAGCTTCGTGTATTGATATTGCAGCTGAAACTGCCATACAAAGATTCGGATAATCTTCTTTTAAAGAATCGACTTGACCTTGTTTATAACCTTTTACTTTCTTTAAACTACCTGATACAATATCGATAAGAATATCCATCTCATCTGAGTTAGTAGGTACTTTAAGTTTAGGTAGTAAACATAACGCTGCTGTCATTAGTTCGTTAGGATCATCGCCAGCCGCAGATCGTTTTCCTGTTGGTCTAAGATTAACATAGATATATTTGGTCATATCCACATGTTTAAATGCGTAATCTTTTTCTTCTCTTCCAGGAGCTGTATTTTTTCTTTCTAATTCTGGGCTTTTGTCGATGATTGAGTTTGCTAATGAAGAGAACTTACCACGTTGGTTGTCAATCATTAATTGAGATATGCCAAGCTTGGCACCGCTATTTTTTCCAGACCTTCCATCTAATTCAATCTCGCTATCGATACTTCCTATTTGATCATCAATCTCTGAGATTAGTTTTATAGCAAATTCAGCGTCGTCACCTGCATACTTTAATGCACTAATGTCTTCGTTTAATTTTTTGAATGTAGAAAATTTTAACATAAATAGATTATACCATACTTTTTAGCCAATGTAAAGGCTTTTCTTAGTTTACTGTATATCTATTTATACAATTTTAATTCTCTTCTGGGATGAAGAATGGGTTAGGAACTATTTGTCCATCACTATCATAGCTGATAATCCGTTTGTCATGTAGTATGTCTAAGCAATGCTGAGCGCCTTCACGCCTTCCTATTTTATAAGAAGTCCAGCCTACGCCTATGACACATATAATTCCAATTATAGTTTCAATCATGAGATGCTATCTTTTCAATCTTGATTTGATAACCTTTTTCTCTCATACGAACGGCAAATACCGTAGCAGTTTCTTCTAATTCATATAGATATTCTGATACGATATTGCCTTCCTTTATTGCTGTGACTTTAAAAATCACCGGACGCAACCTGTAATGTCTTTAATCCGTTTGCTCTCCACATGTCTACAACTTGTTGCCTGTCATCTAAGACGAATGCAACTTTGTAGAATGGCTCAACATGTTCTTGAAACATTTCCCATTTAACGATTGAATCTTCTCTAAAGTCTTTGTCTTTCCTGAGGAAGATAGCGTCGAATGTAACACCATGTTCTTTCAACCATGTTCTGCAAATGAATTCAGCTGCAGCAGGTCTTGCTGTAAAGATGATAATAGTATGGTCAGCAGAAAATCTTTGAACGATATCTGCAACCGTTGGGTCTAATCCATCTTCACCAGATCTAGTGTAATCATACGGATCTCTATCGGTGAATCCTTCTCTATGGCACAACGTTCCATCCATGTCAACTAGGATAGCTGATTGCGTTTGCTTTAATTGTGCTTGTGTCATTAGTGACTCCTTAATTGTTCATTTTTGTATACACCTTCAAGGAAGTGATTCTCTTGAAAGTCGGCAATATCTTCATTAACTGAACCGCCAGTTTGAGGGATAATGCCTCTTAACCAAAGTGACTGTAATGCTTGGTCGAACTTAGCATCCATGTTCTCTTTGACTGTCATGAGCTTAAACTCATTTTCATTTAGATATAAGTATACTGGGTAGGTTGTTGCTATGTGCTCGAACCTTGCAGTAAACGTATCACTAAACATATCGTATTGGATTCCGGGAGTATTCATTATACTGATACTCCTTCAACTGTGATAACTTTAGAGTTGCCACTTAAGAGATCCATATCTCTCGTTCCACCTGCTGAGTAACCAGCAAGATAGTGTGGTCCTGTCCAAGATACCGTGTACTTATCAAGGATGTTTCCTCTTGCCTTGTTAAGCGCTGGAGCTCTATATCCAGCTGGTTTTAAGATATCGCCAACTTTAAATTTGTCGTTACCTTTGTTTATGAATCCCCACACTGAACCTTTAGTATCGATTCTAATGTATTTAGAACCTTCCTTCACGGTAAGTGCTTCTTTGAATTCAGCTACGTTTTCTTCTACATCGTATGTATACCCATTGGCAACTTTCGATCTAGTTTGAAACGTCCTATAGTCATCGGCGATGGCTTCTAGTAGTTGATTTATTTCGTTTTTCATATTAACTCCTTTATTATCTAATATAGGTATATTATACCATAGTTTACTAGTAATGTACACCCTTTTTTACGTTTATTTTCGTTTATTTAGATAAGGGAGTGAATATAGTGTCAATTACCTTGCCACAGGCTTTGGCTATTTCTATGTGTTCTTCTTGAGTACCATGAGATCCTCTTAGTTCTATGTAATGAATCCAGCTTCTTAGCGTTCCATTAACATACATACGTGACATAGTTAAACCCTCAGGCAATACTGCACGGGCTTGTTCTTTTGCTATGCCAGCTTCGATAGCCCAATCATATGCTTTCTTACATCTTTCGATTATTGTTTCTTGATATGATTCCCAGATGTAGTTAATAGTATCGTCTTCTGGTAATTCAATAGAATTCTGACGGTTACTAGGATCTTGCATCCTTGCTGCTCTCGTAGTGAACTTTAAGTCTTTTGTTGGGTCGGCGTATCGTTGACTAAACTCTTGAAAAGAGAATGAACGATGCCGAAGTATTTGTCTAGCAATGTCTCTAGGGCAATTAATCTCCATACAAACAGATACCATTTCTAATGGTGACCAATGTTTGTGCTTCATTAAATACTTAACTAGACCTTCTGCTGTTTTTTCATTATTCTGATTGTCTGGGTTTGATACCCTAGCGCAATAGGCAACCAACTGTAGAACATCGTTTGGTATATCGAAGTCTACAGCTGGTTGTGAATATGATATGAGTTTCACATCCATCATTATATATTAGTCCTTTTCTTAAAAATTATAATGTAAACCGAGAGATACAGAATCACTAAACTGATTTTCGAAAGCCATGTCAAGCATTACCATCATGCTAAGTTCGAATTCATCGTTTAGATCATATGATACGGTCATTGTCGAGAAATCATTTTCTTCGTCATGGTAACCATAACCAAGAGCTACATCTACTACTGGAACAAAGTCCGATATGTCATAGCTGATATGCGCGTAATCATCTTCATTTTCGGTGTCTAGAAAATACATGACGTTTAAGTTTTTGTAATTTACTTTAACAAATCCTTCTTCTTTCACGCCTCTTCCACCACCGTCATAACGTATTTGATTAATACCCGCTTTGACGCTTAAGTTATCACTAACGCTAAAGCCATATCCTAAATATAGATTCCTTTCCCAAGATGCATCGTCTCCGAAGTCAACTTGTCCAGTCCATGCACCTGCAAAGAAACCGTTGGATTCTACTTCAAGATTGGCGTTAAAGCTAGATTGGCCATTGGATTGAGTTGCCCCTCTCCACATGTAATCACTACTATATCCTACACTACCACTTACGTCTGCAAATGAAAATGATGGAATTAATAATGTTGCCATTCCTAATGATTTTAAATAACTCATTACGCTTCCTCTCTGACTAAAGTATAGATACCGTAACCTATTCCTACCCATGCGAGTAGTTTAGCTACACCACCAAAAAGCAACACACTACCGCATATCACAATAAGCAATACTCCGTCATGTGAAGTTCTTTCAGGCAATCTATTTTTTACCCAGTTTTTTATCGAATTTAACATATATATTTTCTCCATTTATGTTTTGAATTCCGCGAACGTGTCTTTGTTTTCTCTATCGCCCCACGTTGCGATTGGTTTGTCGGGAGCCATATCTGACATAATATCAGTTTGAGCCGACTCTTCTACATCGTAAAGTTTCATTCTTGCTCGATCAATACCTACTACAAATCTTTTGTATTTGGTTGGATCGTTATAACGATTCTTCAATTGTTTTACCAGCATTTGGCCTAATTCTTCTAGTTCCTCAGTTGATATGAGAGCAAACATAAGATCAGCCGTTGCGGGTAAACCGAACGATTCCGAAGTATCTTCCAGTCCGACATCAGTATTACCATAACCACCACGCGTTGTTTGAGTTGCGCTCATGATTGGAAGATTAAATTCCACCGCTAAACCTCTTAGCTCTTCTGCTATAGATTTAATGTAGGAATAAGTATTTATAGATCCACCAAGGCCTTTCACCCTAGAAGATGCACAAATATTCAAATAATCTAGATATATGATATCCGGTTTGAAATTCTTTTTAAGTTTTAATTCATTAAGTAATGCCCTAAAGTGTCCAGTATGAGCTGCACCTGTAGGATATTCCTTTATGATAAGTTTACCTATTGAGCCTTTACCAATCTTTTCTATCTTAGAATCAAATACATTCTTAGGAAGAGTCTCTAATTGTTGGATTGGTAAATCCATAAGGTTAGCATCAATACGTTCAGCAATTCTTTCTTCAGCCATTTCCATAGTAATGTACAATACATTCTTTCCTAGCTCAAGATTAGCTGCTGCACAATGACACATGAAGAGTGACTTACCTACGCCTGTGCCGGCCATTGCAATATTCAAGGTCTTATTCGGTAAGCCACCCTTTGTAATTTTATTCATGTAATCTAAATCAAACGGTATACGTTCTTCTTTCGTATTATAAAAATGGAAACGATCATCCGAGTTATCGATATAATCATGGCCAATATTAGGATCGAAAGAAACACCCAATGCATTAGAAAGAATTTCAGGGATTGCACCATCATCTTTCTCTGGATCTTTGCCATCAATGATTTTAATAGATTCCATTATAGCATTATATACTGCTCTATCTTTACACCACTTTTCAGATTCTGCTATAATATAATCTATATCAAGATCAGATCTTACTTTCATTTCATCAATCAATTCTTGAGTTCTTGTTAGAACATCATCAGGAGCTTGAACTTTCTTAAGCTCTAACTCTAGAATTTTGCCTGATGGTATTTTGTTATGTTTAGTAACAAATTGAACCACAAGATCGAATGCGACCCTGTGTTCATGTTCAAAATATTCTTTCTTTAGGAAAGGTATTACTCTACGGCAATACTCCTCATCATTTATCAGATGATTGAGTATGTGTGTTTGTATTTGATTTGTTATTTCCAATCTTTGCTCCATTATCTAGTGAATCTGTAATGATATGTTGTAATATACCACCCAGATAATTTTTAAATTTAATATCATTTATTAAATCATCCTCTTCGAATTGTTTAGAATCTACAACTTGATAGGTAAATCCTAACGTGGCTGTTCCAAGTTCAGGTGATTCATTTATATTCACCTTGCCATATATGTATTGGATTCCTTTCCACTTCGAATGAGTAAGAAGTTCTATACCATAAAAGTCTTCGACTTCTGATTCTATATATTTAAAGTCATTATTATCGACAACACTATTCGGCATCTTCAGAATCCAATGATAAGTCAGTTGCAACTTCTAGTAAAGGCTTATGACCTATTTGGTAATGACCTTTGAGGAACTTCTTAAAGTCGGTACCTTCAAAGATTGGGTCCCAGAATTCTTTTTCAAGAGTACCTTTTTGTCTTACTTTAGGATCGAGTAACTCTCCAGTTTCTTTATCAACTCTACAATACCAACCGACGGAAGGCTTAGCAACATAGTTACCAATAAGAGCGACATCTAGCAAACCAGAATAAGTTTCAATTCCACCTTCCCATGTAACTGAGATAGGTATCTTTGATTTCTCTCTAACAAACCTAGATTTCTCTACGTTAATTACAAAATGATAACCTTTGATTTCAGTTCCAACTTTCTCTTGCCTTCTACCAATAATCCAAATATTATCTGCTGAGTAATATATACCTGTGCCACCTGAAACTACTGCTTTAGGAAACAGACCAATTTCTTGGTAGGTATGGTTAACTGCTAAAAGAGGAACGTTTTTCATTGTTAGATATGGTGTTACCATTCTAAATAATCCTTTTAAAGCTTTTGCTCTTGACATATCAGCTACACCTTTTTCATTCAGTGCATCTTCTAATTCTTTCTTAGAAGCTAAGTTACCAATTGAATCAATAACAATACATACTTTATCACCACGATCGATATTATCCAATTGACCTACAAGATCAAATTTCAATTGCTCGACATCTGTAATAGGAGTATGTAATACTCTACTAGTATCGATACCGAATGATTCGAAGTATGATTGCGGTGAACCAAATTCTGAATCATAGAATAACAATACTGCATCCTCATGTTCTTTTAAATAAGCACTTGCCATAAGTAATGCAAATGATGTTTTAAAATGTTTGGAAGGACCAGCTAATACTGTCAATCCACTTGTCATTCCACCATCAACATCTCCTGATAGCGCAACGTTAATCATTGGCACCTCAGTTTTAACTGTATCTTGCTTTTGAAAGAATATACTCTCTTGCAATATAGCTGTTGTTTTAATTTTGGAATTCTTTTTAAGTTTATCCATTATACCCATAATATTATCTCCACCTGTTCGGTCTTAATTTTGCTGCTCTTTCTTGCTTGCGAGTACGAGCAATTGCTTCAGCCTTTTTTCTCTTTCTTTTAGCAGTTGGCTTTTCATAGAATTCTTTCCTACGAACCTCCTGCACGATTCCAGCTCTCTCACAAGCTTTCTTAAATTTGCGTAAACCAACATCAAAGGGCATTTCCTTCTGAGGTCTTTTATCCTTAGGATTTGGTTTACGCGGTCTTAGATCTACACTAGGCAACGAACTGCTCTCCTGCAACCCAATCACATCCGGTTAAACCGCCTGCTTTAAGTGCCTCGAGAGTTTGTAATAGTACATCTACGTTCCTTCCAGTATCCATTGCATTCATTGATGAATGTTGGATTATACCTTCAGGGTCGATAATGAACGTTGCTCTATTTGCTACAAGATCAATCATATTAATGATATCACATCTTCCTGCTAATGACAAACCGGGATCGGCTGCCAGTGTATGTGTAATGTCTTTTATAAGCGGATTGGATTTTTTCCAAGCTTGCTTACAATATTCATTATCACCAGATACTCCCATTACAATAGCCTCTTCGCATAGTTTATCCATACCTGAAATTTCAGTTGGACAAATGAACGTAAAGTCTTTTGGGTAGAAGTAAATGACTGCCCAAGAACCAGAAAGATCTTCTGATTTAACTTGAACAATTTGATTTTCCGAGTTTACGCCGTTAAGCATAAATCCTGGAAATTTTTCGTTTGTATTTAACATATTTTTTTCCTCAATATTAGTATATTATACCATAAAACTGTCGAGTTGTACACTGTTTTTTTGATATTTTATGGCTTTTTTTCGATTATCTTGAATAAGAAAATCTGTGTCTACTAAATCAATCTGTCCATTTAAATATTTATAGATCTGTTTAGCTGCAAACTCTGCAGTTGTAACCGGAACGTTTTGACATATATGGTTTAGTGTTCTTTTAGGGTCAAGCAATTCGAAATCACTTGGCATTCTCATAATGTATAAGGCTTCCCTTACAGTCAAGAATCTGTCTTCATCTGGATGAGTTAACATAGTTGGTAGATGACCAACAAATGCACCAATTTTATCACATGGTACTTCAATATTCTTTCTCATAATATTGCCACCTGATTTTAATTTGTGATACATTGTCAAGCATCTCTTAGATTCTTTTTCAAATCCATGCTCTTCCATCCAAACTGAAACTTCTTTATAATTCGTATGTTCTTCTATATAGTCCATAACGTTACATGATTTAGTAAGCTTGGAACTGAATTCTTTATGAGTAATACCACCTTCGATTGCTTCTAATACATATCGATAAAATGGATTTTCTGAGGGTGTTTTTTCATTAGTTAAAGCTGACATTGGATCACTACTATCTAAGGATATTGATCTAATATCTTCTGCTATGTTTCCTGGTGCTTCATGAATATAATCAAAGAGAGGAACTTTACTATCTTTCCAAAAGAAATAGAATGATCGATCTCTAGTTTGGCTTAGCCCATGGAGTATTGACTTAGTTTGTAGCAATGAAAATGTATATCCATGTCTATAAGCAATCCTTCTTAATTTTTCTACTACGGGCTCACCCATTTTAGATGCTAGCCTCGGTGCATTCTCTCCCCAGAATACTTTAGGTTTAACTGTACTTAGTACGTATTCTGCAGAAGTGACCATCCAGTCATTAGCTTCATTAGTAGAACTAGATGCAACCGATAGAGAACTTAATCCTGCACAAGGACATACTGTATTTACTACATCAACGTTATGAGTTGGTTTAGGTCCTTCTGATAGATTATAATATGGTACTTCATTATTATAATAATTAATAAGATGCTTTTCATTATCTTGAAACCCATCGTATGTCATCATATATTCTGGTCTTTTACCAAATACGTTTTGCATGGCTATTGTTGACCCGCCAATTAAGGGTACTATTGATGCGTAATTCATTTTAAAAATTTCCTTGCTACTGCTAATGCTCCGCCAACTGCCATGTGCATATCGATATAAACATATTGACCGCACCTTCCGATAAATTTCATTTTAGATTCGTCTACCATATCTTTGTATTTCTTATACGTATCTCTATTAGTTCCTTCTACGTCTTGAACTGGATAGTATCTTTCCATATTATTATCCTTATAATCACATGGCTCTTCGTAAGTAAGCACTGTTTTATAGTCGTTTACTCCGTGATTTGCTATATTCTTCCATTCGGTTACTCTTGTAAATGGACCATCATGTGTAAAATTAACTGTTCCTGTTGGTAAAACTTTAGTTTGATTTAGTGTTACGTTATGAAACTTGATAGATCTATATGGCAATTCACCATGGCAATTATCAAAGTACTCATCTATAGGCATCGAGTTAAAGATATAATCATAATCCTCTTCCATTAATTTATTGAAAGCTACTGAAGTACATACGTTAATATTAGTATGACTAAAGATATTCTCAAACAACTTAGTATAACCTTCTTTCGGCATTTGCTGATACTTGTCATTAGGAAAATACAACTCATTATCATCATCTCGTATTGGAACTCTGTTTATTATTGCAGGATTTAATTCATCTAATGTTTTACCCCACATCTTATAAGTGTAAGGTCTAAAGAAAATATCTAGTACATTCTCTTCACCCACTATTTCTTTTGTTTCTTTATTAACTGGTAGAGTAACATAACGTCCATCATCCAATTGAGCTTTAACTTTATGCTGATACTGAGTCCATTCAGTAAATCTAGATAGCCACTTCACTACATCAACGTTGTTTGTATGAAAGAGATGTGGACCATATTTATGAATTCGTATTCCATTTTCATCAGTGTAGTCATAAGCATTACCACCAATGTGATCTCTTTGATCTATTACATCTATCGTGTGTCCTTGTTCTGCGCATTCCCTTGCTATAACTGCACCAGCAAATCCAGCGCCAACTACTAATATCTTCACAGAATAACACCTAGTTCTTTCTGTTGCTTTCTTTTATCCAATGGATGCCTACTATATAGCGCATCTTTTTGGCGTTCTGCTACAGAAGTTAGTTCTTCTATATTCATTTCTTCTAGGTTTTGAGCAGTTAAGCCTGCAAGGTATTCGTCTCCATATAGCAAATACATTTCGTCGTATTCACCAATTAGAATAGAACCACCATCAGCTACTTGATAAGGTCTAGCTCTCCACCAACCTGAACCTGCATGAGGGTAACCTGGCATTAAACTTCCCCATTGTTCTGCATATACTTTACACATATCACTTTCGAGTAATCGTCTTTGTTTTTCTTTTCTAGATCCAAAGAATTCGATATCCCACTCACTAACGTTTTGCTGCTTTAACCAGCGTTTTGTTTTACCTTGTACAAGTGAAGCGAAGTTAAAGACCATAGCTTTCTCATCGGGTCCAATAGTATCTTCTTCTATACTTGGCATCAGAGATTGCTCCATGAATTCCATATCTTCTATTTCGATATCGCCTCTATTTCCAGGAGTTCGATTCCTATGATATGGATTAGGATCATATCCTACTAATAAATCTTCAGGATAATTAATGAGCTTAGACATGTCACCACCCATAAACACTGATAACAACATTGGCCTTCTTTTCTCTCCAATGAATTTAACAGCATCTAACAAAGTTTCAGCATGTGGTTCTAATAGTTCATATGACATATCAGGGTCACACATCTTGTTTTGTCCGATGGTAAATTCTTTTAAGAGTGATTCCTTATCTGTACATGATTGAATACCTTTAAAGATATCTTCTGTCTGCCAATCATCCATTGCAAGAATAAGGTTATGCTTTGCGGTAGCGTGAATAGCCCATAGTCCATTATAGAACGCTAATTGTAAAGCTTGTCTAGGTGATGCTAGGAAACAGATTACTTTGTCATAATCTCCTAGATCTTCTCCGATCTTTACTAATCTTTGCTCTACCTCGTGTCCCATATCTTCTAAACATCGAATCAATGAATAGTGTGATGGTACTACCTTTAGCTGTTGTCTTAAATAGAAATCTTTTGTTGTTTGATTTTTATTCATTCCGGTTATTAATATTTTCATTATGTTATCCTCACTATATCTTCTAATGTTTTTTCTGGTGTTATAAATTTTGACTTAAATGGAACTGCAGAATACTCGTTATCTCCAGGTCTACGAGGTCCGTATTTGAGCTCGAACAATGGACCGTTTACTTTTAGAAACGTTTCCATGTATTGTTTAACTGTGTATGATTGTCCTGATCCTAATGGTTCGTAATCAGCCCAGCTTCCAGGCTTATCGATTGCACGGATAATTGCATTACATATATCATCGACGTGTACGTAATCTCTTACACATGTTCCATCGCTTGTATTATAATCATCTCCCCAAATAGTAAACTCACCAGATTTAATTGCGTTTTGCGTAGCGGCATATAATCCTTCAGGGTTATTTGGTTTTCCACCCCCGACATTAAAGAATCTAAATACTGTATAGTCATCACATAGACTTCTTACTATATCTTCTGCAACTACTTTCGATTTTGCATAAGGAGACGTTGGATCAAAAGCTGCACCTGTTGAAGCAAAAATAAATTTAGCTCCTGGAAATGCTTCGATAACGTTTCGAGTACCATTGATATTAGTATTATAGTATTCCCATGGCTTTTCAACGCTTTCACCAACTTTAACTAAAGCTGCTAAATGGACTACACAATCGTATTGTATCCAACACCATGGCAATCCACCATGATAAGGTGTAGTAGTGATATTCCAAGATACCTTTGGACCTTTAATATTAACTTCACGATTGTAATAATCTTGCTGCCTAATAAGATCTATTTCTAAGATATCGTGACCGCTACCTTTTAATTTTTCTATTAAGCGTTTGCCTATGTAACCGTTACTTCCTGTTATTGCTATTCTCATGTAACCTTTCTCTCAATGTTGAAGTACTAAAACTGTGCTTCCTACTATTATATATGATTTTAATTTTCTGTTGGATACAGAGCTCTTTACCAGTGAATTCTTTTCCCTTGTAATCTTCGCCAACTACTCTGACACTTATAGGTAATGTTAATAGTAAATCCATAATATCATTTTCTGTTTGGTATGTTACTATCTCATCTACGTATTTAAGTCCAGCTAATTGTATTTGTCTTTCTACAATAGATTGGATTGGCTTATTTTTTTCTGGTCGGTCTATGCTTGGATCTGTCTGTAATCCTACTATTAAATAGTCACAGTGTCTTTTTGCTTCTTCGAGCATTGTGACATGACCAGCATGCAATAAATCGAAACATGAGAATGTTATTCCTATCTTTCCGACGTTCTTATAATCTAATCTCATGAGGATATATACGTTATTAAGTTTCTTATTAGTAGTATAAATCCTACCGAGTTTAATAGAATCAATGCTCTATCTTTCCAAAGCAGTGCAACTACTGTCCATAGACCTACACCCGTAGCTGACAGGAGTAAATCATATAGTTGCCAACCATCAATACCTCGTATTGACATTGCAGCTAATACGAATACCGATGCCACCCATTTTACATACCAATCAAGTGTGTATTTTGGAGTAGCAGATTTAAATATTCTTTTGCTGTGTTCTATTTCTTTTACATCAAATTTTTTCATAATTTTATATCGTGTATCTCTACTTTTACGCCTGCATCAACGAAAAATTTAGTAGTTAATCTAAAAGAGTCATCCCATTTTTGCGGAATCTCTTGCGTGGTTAGTGGTATTACAACGGTCTTTATTCCAACTTGGATAATAGCTTTAGCGCATTCATGACAAACTGGTAATCCCCAAACAAACAATGTAGCTTCATTTAGAGATACTCCATTCCATGAAGCGTTGTATATACAATTCATTTCAGCATGGACTATACGTGCATACTTATGTTCTTTATTTTCATAGTTAGTATCGTCAAATCCTCGAGGATATCCGTTATAACCTTGAGCTAATATTTGACCTTTATTTCCTACTGCAACAGCTCCAACTTGAGTACTTGGATCTTTACTCCATGTAGCTACAAGCTTGGCTAGTTCTAAATATCTTGGATACCATTTATTATTATTCATTTTACTAAATCGAAATGCCTCTCGTATACATGTAAGTTCTGTACTTGCCAATGGATGTCACCAGATTGAACATATAGATCATATGATAATTTGTCTAGAACATATTTTTGCCAAGCGTAATCATTTCTATAACCAAAGATAACATCATTAGATCTCATTTGAACTACACTGTGTAGCTTCTCGTCTCTAATATAATATGTTACTGCATTGGTACATATGAAATCGTTTTTAAACTGATCATTGTATTCTAGCCAAATGCTAGGACGTGTATAAATCATAGCAGCTCTACGGCTATCAGGATTTTGATCTAGTTCTTCTACTACTTGAGCATATTGATTATAATATTTTTCAGAGTATATTAGATGACCATAGTTGGAATTAATTTCACCATGAACATTTGCTGTTTCTTGCCAAGCCTTTGGTGGTTCTTTATCTCCTTCAGGATAGATATCAGTGATATTAGTTGATTCGCTTTCGTACCATTCTAATTCAGCATCTATATATTCTTGATTAGGTTTACCAAATATAGCTGGTTCATCTGCTATAAATGAAGCACCAATCATTTCAATTGTTTTACTACCATTTCTATCAGTAGTAAATCGTTCCATTGCTAATTGCGTTTTAAAGTATTGTCTTACTGCAGGTATTTCCATCATGTTCTTTCCCACTCGTCAGTTTCGTGACTTGGTCTTGCTAAAGGTCTAGCTTGTCTATTAAAGCAATCACGGTTAGGATCTTGACCTTCCATTTTGCCACGCATAAATGATACTGCAAAGGATGCGTAATTAATCATATCCTTGTAGGTATCTTCTAGGGACTCAAAATTTGGGTCACCATGTTGGCCTGCTTCGAGCAGCGATTGTGCTCGTAACATTTTACCGTTTATAATATCGTGTATACTATCTACACCTCTGCGATAATGCATTGCTTGAGTAACGTTAGATTCCTGATTCTGGTAATCATCAGATTTTCTAGCTTGTAATTCAGCACACTCTTGTAAAACTTTTAAACTTTCTTTCATATCAATTCCTTAAATAATATATCTATTATATCATAGTATACAGCAAATGTACACTCTTTTTTTAATTTTGTTTGACCCATGATTGATAGAACTTACTACCAACTGTAGTGTTCCAATGGTATCTACCAACGTACTTATACTCTGGGTTATATACGCCTTGTGTCTTTGATGGACTATGCCATACTTCTAGAATTGTTGGCCAGCCGGTCCAAGCTAGCTTTACAAGTTCTCCCCATTTAATAAGGTTACTTTCTAGATAATTCATATCACCTATAACTTTGACTTCAACAGACTCTCCAAGAGGATTACGTACATCTCTGCATTTTCCGTCGTCGTCTGAATAACCGCAGTGAGTCATTAAGAATTGCTCTGCAGCTTGGCCTCTTTTAGTTTGCCATACTAAATGGTCATACGTTCTTTTAATCCACATACCATTTGTAAATTGCTTTGACTCTTTAAAGCTTTTATTGGTTCTAGTTAAATTGGCTTCTTCTATAGAACGGCTATGCCAAGCATCGTAGTCGATTTCTGTTAAGTTAAAATTTCTCATTTGTAGAATATGTGGTTATTAATAGTTATAGTTTGTGTAAGGTAATCATTCCAATACGGATCTACTTGATCGTTGTGATACCATAAAGCCCCTTCAGTCAAATCAATGGCTTGTTCGTATATGACCATATCAGCTACTCGTAGAGAATCCATCCATGTGACTGAATCGGTTGGCTCATCAGATTTGCCATCACAGAACCAACTGAACTGACACATGTTTCTGATTGGATATTCATTACCTTTCCAGTTTGTTCCTATCTTAGCTTGGTATACAACATCACAGATTGAATCGGGAAACTGATTATCAGCAGCTCTATTCAATACTACTTGTGCTACTGCGAGTCTTCCTGCTAAAGGTTGATTGGCTGCTTCGAAGTATATATTCTGAGCTAAACAATATCTGTCGCCATTTTCATCTGATGCATTTGCCATTGGAGCAAACATTAAAAACAATACCAATACTGGCCATGCTAAGACGCAAACCCAAATTAAAATCTTCATAGTTATTTCTTCAAATTTATCAAACATCACAATATTTTCCTATATGTTTTTACTGAATACGAACTCAATTGCTCTTTCAGCTTCTTTAGTGATTGGTCTTTTGACATACCAATTACCGGTTTCACTATCCAGATCTCTTATGAGATATTCTACTTCTTTCGAAGTTATTGGATAACCTTTACTAATTGCATTACCTGCAATCGATACCATAAGTTGATACATTGAATAGTACCAACCATCTGACTGAGCTTTATACTCATCTACTTTTCTTTGATTAACGAATGGACAATCTTTATATCCTGTCCATGTATAACTAGTATTGTTTAAACTTTTCTTAGTGTGTTCAATGATTCCTTTACGAATAGCTTCAGGCCATTTTGACATAGGATCGTTTGAAACAAACTTATGCTTAGCCATTATTTTATCCGGATCCATCATGAGGCCTTCATTAAACTTGTTTATAAAGTTGTTAGCGCCATCATATGTTGCTGGTATATAATACATACGAGATAAATCTTTAGTTTGTATATCACCAATCTCTCCCATTTCTTTGTTTAAGGCATACCAGAAATGCTTGATCTCTGTATTGTCAACCCAACGTGATAGTGGAAACACTAATCTAAACTTTGGTAACTCTTTCGTAGAAGATGCAGTACTATATTGAATATGGCTGTAGGCCTTCCATGGCTCACCTTCAACTGCAGTATCGACATCAACTGCGCACCAACCAGCCCACGAAATAACTGAAGCATTCGATCTTGTCGAATCTTTAGTATAGATTGCGGGACTTATGAGCGGAGCATCCTTCTTAGTAGGATACTTTGTACTTTTTGCAAGCTTGAATAACACGGCAGCAAACTCATCAAAAGAATCATAATCCATTCTCTTTAACGTTTTGTTATCGTATATGTTATCGAATATTGTTAAACTTACCATGGTTTCCATTGTGTGACGGTGCTTCCCAGCCTTCTGGCTTAATTAAATCTGGCACTCCCAAAGGGTTAGGCCTTGAGGGTTTTTTACCAACTTCTTTATTCATATTAGCTTCGAGTACTGCATCCCATGCTTTATAAGGATCTACTCCAAAAGCATCAAGAGTACCAATTGCTACTACACATAAGTCGATAAGACCATCAACGATTTCTTCAGGATCGTTTTCAGTAGTAGCTTTTTTAGTTTCCATCAATTCTTCTTTAAGAAAATCAACTCTAAATTCTAAGAATTCTTTGAGTTTATCTGGATTAGTTTCAACCCATTGTCGCGTAAGATATTTAGCTTGCATAACGTGAATATCTTTTACCCAATCCTTACTCATTATGTAATAATCCCAGAAGGTGCAGAAGCAGATAAGTCGATAGGACTTGTTGCGCCAGCATGTTGTTTAACTAGATCTTCTACTGGGTCAACCATAAACATAACGAATTTCAAATCAACTTCAAATCCTTCCCTGGCTTTTGTATAAGGCATAAATGGCATAAAGCCTAGTTTACCTTCTCCAGCTGGAATAAGAACGATTGCATCCTTAAGTATAATTGTATCAGTATCGATACCGTTTAGATCAACGTTTGCGATGAGTTCTTCACCTGATGTTAATCTGACTAATTTTATATTTTTCATATTTTCTCCATATATGGTATATTATAACACAGTTTTAAGTGTATGTACACTACTTTATTCAAAAAAATCATTTAAAGTAGCTATCTCCTTGGATGACCAACCAATTGCATTGAGCACTGGTTCGATAGCATCTAAGAAAGTCTTTTGGAATTGCATGTCATAATCAACGTACTTATGCAATCCGAATTCTTCTGGTAAGTATTCAGGAAATGATATAACATTTTCATGAAGACTATTTGGTGTACGAAGATATACGAACTTAATCTTTTCTCCGTTGCCAATTGGTTGATGTTTCTTTTGTAGAGATAAGTCAAGCAATAGCTTATTATATAGTAACCCACCTCTTGCATGAATTGGTGTGCCCTTCTTATAGATCGTTTGTAGATCTTTAAAGGCTGCAATTTTAGTAATGCCACGTGGGAATGCAATTTCGTGTGGTGCTAGTGATTTGAAATATGTTTTAAATTGATCGATCGATGCTTGGACTTGAGCTTCACTGCCTGATACTATTTCTTTGAAGATAGCTTTAAGAGCATCTCGACATGGCATAGGAGTAGAAGATTTAATAGCTTCGATTCCCATGATCTTAAGTTTAGGTTCAGCGTAACGTACACCTTCATTGTCTTGTACATTTAGAATGTAACGTTTCTTAGCAGTCCATATTCCTACATCAGCAATTACTTCACGATCCATAACCATTTTGTTTTCGATACCACCTAAGGTAGCATATAGATTTTCATATGACTTAGCAAGCATTGGTACGATCTTGTCTTGGCAAACTGAATCTAAGAAATCAGTAACGTTTGTTGGATTAAACTTTTTAACTAATTCGTCTAAGCTAACATACACACTGTCGGTGTCAATTGCAATAACGTAATCCTTGGGACTATTTCCATTTGGCGAGTTAAGCAGTTTATTGATATAACCATTGACTGCTTGTTCAGCCCATCGAATTGTAAGCTGTCCTGTAAGAGTGATTCCTTCTGCAATTCGTTGGTCGAAGAATCTGAAGTACTTATTACCGAGAGCACCATAAAGAGAATTAAGGAGAATTTTAATCGACATTTGCTGGTTTTCGTTAATCGCAATATCTCTTTCGATTCTGTATAATTCTTGTTTATCATTTTTGTTTACCTTCTGTAATTCCTTTTGTGCTTTAAGCATGCTTTGCTTTATGATTGTACGTTCTTCGTATAAGTCGTTTATTATTTTAGGTAACACACCTTTGTTACTTGTATTAAAATGCTGGCCACCAACTGAGATACATTCATTAGGTTCAATCATTGGCCTAGAGCCAGATAAGACATTGTCTACCGTAACGTGTGATGATACTTTACCACTGATAATAGTTTCTGGAGACATATTATATTGCATAATAAGTGATGGATAAAGAGAGTTTAAATCAAAAGAAACTACATTACGATGTAATCCAACTTGAGGTTCTTTAACATAGCCACCAGGATATGGTGTTTTAAACTTTTCTTCAGCGAATGGTATAGCAATTTTATTTGCGTATAGATCTCTATAGATGATTGTATCCCATATAGCAGTTGTGCCAAATGTATCACCGTAGTTAACGCCACCCTTATAACCCATAGTCATAGCAAGAGTAATAAGACCTGTCTTGTCTTCTATACGATCAACTAGCTCAACGTCTTTGATATTATAATCAATAAACTTTTGATAATCAAATTTGTATAAACTAAATAGATCTCCATGTTCTTCATACGATAGTTTCTTTTCGCCTAGGACAACATTAGCAATGTGATCGAGACGATATGTTTCTTGTGGACCATAAGAGTAACCAAACTTTTTAAATAGTTCAAGGTAATCAAGATGTTCGATGCCACCAATTTCGTATGTTTGCTGTTTACGTTGCATGACATTAATTATTCTTTCGTCAACCATTCCCCATGGAGATAACTTACGTTGTTCTCCTGGAAGTAAACGATTAATTCTATTTACAAGATAAGGTATATCGAAGAATCTACTATTCCAACCAGTTATAACATCAGGTGTATGAGATGGTGTAGACCAATGGGATAAGAACATTTGAAGTAGATGTACTTCGTTTAAGCACTTGGTATATACAACTCTATGAGTTTTCATTAAAGAATTCTCAACGTCATAATCACCAACGCCAAATACGTAGTAAGTATTGTCTATATTGTTCTTAACACAAATTGCAGTTACTTCCTTTGCCGCATCTATTGGCTCTGGAAATCCATCATCAGAAGCAACCTCAATATCGATAGTAGTTACGTTAATAAGATTACGATCGAATTTGATTGTGCCTGGAAAGTATTCGTTAATGAATGTTGATATGTATCGAGTGTTGCCAAAGATCTTACGACCTGCAACCTCTTTGTTTTCGCCGACCCAGTTTTTCGCATCACGCATGGTGTCGAATTTAAGGGGTGCGCATTTAACTCCGTCGAGAGATGACCAATCACCTTTTGGTGAAGAGACAAATAACGTAGGAGCGTATTTGATTTTGTGACTAACTTTCTTACCGTTTTCATATCCACGATAGAGGATCATATTGCCGTAGCGAGTAACGCTGGTGTAAAAATTCATATAGCTTTTTCCATAATGTAGATATATATTATAACACAGTTTACGCTAAATGTACACTGTTATTTAATAATAAGTTGGGGGGACGTGAATCCCCCCGATATGATGTAAAGGCTGGACCTAGATACTCCATGAAGTGGCTGCCAACCACATTAGCAACGGCGCTGCACCTAAGCAGAACGTACCAATGAGGAAAACTTCCATCATTTCATATAAGGCCTTAGCGATATCATGATTTTTGTCAGTAATTAACATATTAATTAATCTTGTCATTATCATTTATCTCCAGTAAAAGGTTAAAAAACAATCTACTGAGTGTTCGCTAATTGAGAGTCTATTCTTGAATAAACTCTTTCTTTTTTGATGCCCCAGCAGACCCTATATCGATCTTCCTAGGACGCCTCTCTTCTGGAACTTCTACTCTGGCATTCACCACAAGTATTCCATTCACAAGATTGGCACCGTCTATAACAACAAATTCAGAGAGTCGGAAGCTCTTCTCAAATTTGCGGGATGAAATTCCCTTATGTGCGTATTCTCGTGGCTCATCAGGCTGATCGCCTTTTACTATCAGAATACCATCTTTTACCTCAACGGAAATGTTCTCTTCCGAGAATCCCGCAACTGCAAGTTCAATAATGAAATGTTCATCATCGACCTTTACAACGTTATGAGGTGGATAGTTGTCTTGAGATCTTCCAGCTGAGTGGATTCTTTCAAGCTCGTTAAGTATTGGGTCAAACCCAATGAATAGAGAACGCGGCACGTTCATAGTATTTCTTACCATTTTAGTTCCTCCTATTAAATAGCAAGGTTAAGTGTAGACCGGTCCTATACCGCATCTATCAGTTATATTTATAGTAGCTGTCAGGCCCTTTTAAATAATTTGTGTGATTTGTCCAAGTATTACGCCAACATAAAAGATCATCATATATTTTCCTACGATGATCTGTTGTTTAACTTTGCTTTTTCCTGGAATCAAACCTAATTGTTTTAATTCTTCTGTCATATGTTCTTAAGTATCTTTATTAGAATTACCAATATTGTACTTAGGACATAGTTCCCATTCGCTTTTATCTTTAAAAGGAATAATCTTAATTTGTCTTAATGGCGCTACGTCCTTAGCTTGATCAGGAGTAATAATACTTATTAGTCCCCAATCAGCGAGTAGTACGGCTATAGTGTTTCTACGCTGTACATCGTTCTCGAGTAAATTGCTTGGCTTTCCGTCGAGTAAAAATAGTTCTTTAAAATGAACTATGAAATACCGACCTTGTTTGTGAAGGATGTGGCATGACTGGAAAAGTTTATTATCTTTCCTTGATGCTACTCCTATACGGGTTAATGTCTCTCTTACTTTAAGAAAGTCATCTGGTTCGTTGAGCGTAATTTCGAGCATCATGTCAGGATGCCAATTACTTATTGTTTTTTGTTCTTCCACCTTTATAAATCCTGTTTTTCAAATCTTCAATTTGATTAATATGTAATAATGATAAAACAGATTTAGCCTTTTCATTGCTATACCCATAATATTCCTTTAGAATACTAATGTTCTCATCCTCGTTTGGTTTAAACCATTTAGAGAACCTTTTCTTCTTCCTAGTTATATTTATAAGAAAATCAAATTGAAGGCGGCTATCTATGTGGTGGCACCTATTCATTTCATTAGCGTATAGAACTGTATCAGGAAAATACGATAATCCTCGATTTACCATAAAGGAATTGTATCCTTTTTCAGCAAGATCATCAATCATAATATCTTTCTTAGAATAGTTGATCGCATTTAGGTATTCAAACGGATTCATCTTACAGTTCCTTCCTATAAATTTCATTTTGCATTTGTCTGTAATCTGCTGTAAGTTCTTTTTCGTCCAACTTGGTAAGCATATCATCGGCTTCCGCTTTTGAATCAAATACCCACTCACTAATAATTGTGTTGTCGTGCATTATGGCACTTACTCTATATCGAGTTTGAATTCCGTAATGGACTGGGTTTATAAAGTATCTCATTTATTTTTACCTTTATACGATAATCTATCTGCAGTTCTTTGTAATGATTTTTCGAGCTGATGATCAAACCAGTTTCGTAACCACTGTCTAAATTTACCCATTATTTGAATTTAACTCCTGCCATAACTTCCGTTAGACACGCAACCGTATTAAGTTCGTGATCTGCAACGAATGCATTCTTATACTGATAATCAGCTAAGATAAGAACTAACTGTGGAATAGAAGATGAATCTACGTGGTCACTCATATTATCATATAGCTTACGATAAATAGCAACTGGTTCGCTGTCCATGTTTTCTGAAACCCATTTACGCATTTGCTTAAAGTTCTTTTCTTTTAAGAAAGTCATAAGGTTATTAACGTTAGTATCAGATAGAGCAACTAAGATTCCAGTATCAATAGTACCACTCACAGAATATCTCTGCAATTCATTTAGAACCTTACGCCAATCGGGCGCATGCTTCATGATTAATTCTGCTAGTATTTGTTTCTCGTAATTTACATTGTTCATTTTAAGAATCATTTCACATCGTTCTAAGAACTGGGCACATAACGCCATACTATCTTTCTTAGATACATTGAATTCAATTGTTGTACAACGAGAATGCAACGGATCGATGATTCTATTTTTAAAGTTACATGTTAGGATGAACCTACAGTTAGCACTAAACTCTTCAATGAATCCACGAAGAGCTGGCTGAGTAGATTGTGGATTTAAGTAATCAGCTTCATCTAATATAACTACCTTATAACCACCTTGCAAACTAACTGAGCTAGCAAACTGTTTAATCTTATTACGTAGTATATCGATACCACCTTCTTCAGATCCATTGACCAAAAGAAAATCTAATCCGAGTTCATTACATATAGCTTTTGCTACGGTAGTTTTACCGAGACCAGCAGAGCCAGTTAGAAGCATGTTATGTAATTCGCCACCTTCGACAATCTTTTTGAAGGTGGACTTTAAATGGTCTGGTAATATAACATCATCGATAATTCGAGGACGATACTTTTCTACCCATAAGAATTCTTGCATTAAAGAACCTCCCAACCAGTTACTGTATCAAGTCTAAAAGCTCGCCACGCGTTCTTGTCTAATGACCATACAGGGAAAGCTTCCATGTTCTGTGGTTCATAGTTAAATTTGCTAGTAACATTATTAGCTTCTAATACTGCAGGGTTGAGAGTACATGGCATAACTCTTACTTCGCCAGTATCTATTTTATTAAAGGTTACTGTTACAGTGCCTTGTTTTAATGCGCTGAGTAGCGACTTTGATTCATTTGTATTCATAATATATCCAATAATTTATAATAATAAAAGAGCGGGGACCCGAAAGTCCCCCTCAGTTTTAACCTTCAGCTGTTACAGCTTCTGTTACTTCTTCCGATTCAGCAGGAACCATAGTACCTTCAGCTGGCTGAGCGCCATCTTTAGGTTGGTTTGCTTCTAGGAATGTTACTACTCTTGTTCTAAGACTTCCAACTGCTTCCAGTTCTGATCCTTCGAATCCACCACGCTTTGAACACAAATCAATGATTTGTACCAATGTCGCGATATCCCCAAGAGTTAGTTGAGGTGCAGCTTCTTCAGCTGCCGGCATTGCTGCCGCGTTTACTTCTTCAGTCATTTTATTTCTCCTTTGCAAAGTAGACTAATTTGAGAAGACCGGTAATCCGCATCTTCCACCATATCCTCATTATTATTAATGAGAAATTCTTTTATGTATTTATATTTATACATTAAATTCGCTTGTTTTTTCTAAAGCAATAAAATAATTTATAGATCCATTACGTGAAGTATTAGACCAATTACTTATAAGCTTAGAAGAGATACTAACATAGTAATCACCAGCTAATAGCTTTAGATTATTGATGTTAATAACAAAGCTGAATTTGTTTTTACATTCGTTATTACTATCGATTTGTAGAGAGAAAGTATTCGCTGTGGAATCTTTTTCATCTAGTACCGAAGCTGTAATAACTCCATCGTCACCCGTTAATACTAGTTCACTATGACCTAATACTGCAGCTGCCTTTTTAAATTGATTGAGTAGGTCATCAGATAATTGAATTCCAAACTCACAGTCAGGCATACTAATATCCTTTTGTGGAGTTGTTAGAATTTCTGGTTCAGAAAAGTAGTACTTAACTTTAGAACCTGATTCGCTTTTCATATCAACATATTTATCTTGAAATTCGAATTCTGCTGGTGCTACTAGATTGTTGACTGACAAGAATTCGTTTAAGTCATAGACTCCAAACTCCTGCGGAAAGTCTTCAATAATATCAGCGGTGGCAAGAATGTTCTTAGCTTCAGATATTGTTTTCAGTTGTTGGCCAGGTTTAATTACCATATTGGGATTAATACTAGCAAAGTTTTTTAGCACGTCAAGTGTGTCATTTGATATATTCATTATTTTTTCTCTGTTGGTGTGTTTATTCTGTCGTGCTCGTATAGAGCCAAGAGACCATAATGTAACACCTTCATTAAGTCTTTGCGATGATCAGAAGGACCACCTTTTTTGCCGTACCTGGCGTTGTACTTATCGACATTTCCTAAGAAGAATCCTAGGCCATGTCCACGATCAACTATGACTTCAGAGGATTGAAATCCACCTTCTCCATAATGTCCTGCATAAGTACCGTCTACATAATTTTGGAACTCTTTGATAAGAGCTCCTTCATTAAATTTATAGTTTGTTTTTAATAATATTTTATTCATTAGATATATTATACCACAGTTTTTAGTAAAAGTAAAGGATTCATTTTAGTAACCTGCCTCTTCTTCAGGATCTTCGAATGAAACTCCTGAATCTACTTTAGTGTAAAGATCAAGGAATGCTTCCCTAGTATCATCATCAAACCTAGCAATACAAAGATTGATTGCTTTCATTCTATCTTCAAAGATAGAGTATGTTTGAACAATATGGCAAAGCCTTCTAGTTGAAATTACTTCATCTACACCATCATCATAGAAAGTTTTTCTAATGATATCAGCCCAGTTAATAAGCTGTGTTGTAAAATCATTAACGTCTTCATTAAGATCTACACCAAACTTTTCAAAGTGCTTAATAACAATTTTCTTTTCAACTGCCGCTGAAGGATATTGCTGATCGATTGATATAGTAAACCTTTCAAGGAATGCTTCATCGATAATCGAAGCTGCAGTAAATCTGCCATCTTCTGAGCCTTTGCCTTTGGTATTAGCTGTAGCTATAATATTGAATCCTGCTGCTGGTTCAACCACTTCACCAGTTTTCTTTACTAGGACTGGTTTGCCTTCAAGGATTCCTTGTAAGCACATGATTTTATTTGTAGCTCTATCGATCTCATCTAAGAGAAGGATTGCTCCATTTTCCATTGCTTTCAGAACTGGTCCTTTAGAGAAAACTGTTTCTCCATTGATCAACCTGAATCCACCGATTAAATCATCTTCATCAGTTTCAGGATTGATTTGAACTCTTATGAACTCTCTGCCGAGCTTAGCACATGCTTGTTCGACCATGAAAGTTTTTCCGTTGCCAGAAAGACCTGAGATATAAATTGGGTAGAACATATCAGACTTAATAACTCTTGTTACATCAGAATGTGCTCCCCATGCTATATACGTAGGATCTATTTTAGCATAGGTCCTTTCCTTATTTACTATTGATTGAGGTGCCATAGCTACCACGTTGTTTAACATGCGAGGGGCGGAATTTGTAACCACATCTTCTACAGGTTGAATGAACGAAGCTAGACAAAACATGCCTCTCTTGATTCTATTCTCTGGTTGTAGTAGCGGGTTCCAATCTTTTCCAGTGTAACCTAGTGACTTGCCAGTATCAACTACTTCGCTAGTTCTAAATTCCGTTTTGTCTGGAAACCTTGAGGCTAATACCTCGAGGATTTTTTGAGTGCTTATTTTCACTTTATTCATAATGTAGACTCCTTATCTATTATTATTTTTTAATATAGGTATATTATACCATAGTTCTTTGCAAATGTACACCTTTATTTTCGTTAATTTCATTTTATTTCTGATGAGTGATCGTGTGTGCATCTAAACAGAGAAGCAAGGGGGTTACCCACTTAGATTCACGCTGGTGCACTAGGCGATTATCCCACCTAGTTGCTTCATTAATACTTTCGAATTCCTTTTGCCTTTGGTATACTTTTTGAACCCTGCTCTGATCTGAGCTGTACTCATATCACCTGTAATCATATCATCCATTTCAGGTGAATTAACTGCCAGATCTTTGCCACCTTTTAGTAGAAAGAACTTGTCGTATCCTATAGTATTATTCATTACAACAACTTTATTCTTTGTATATTCTTTGTTGCACTTATTAGTTGAACCATAGCCAGATACTTGAGCTATCTTGTTGTTCCAGTCATGCCTGTCTTGAGCAATAAAGAATCCAAGGGTGGTTACACCATATCTTTTTGATAGGTTATCTAGTAAGCATTTGGTAGCTTGAGTTCTGTATCCTTCAAGGTTAATCAGTTTTCTATCAACTACTAGTTTCATACCATTACTGTAATTGCTTCTTGTTTCAGCGTATAGCTTCTTTGATAACTTTGCATCTCTAGCAACGTTTAGATGATTTGAATCTCCATCTGAGATAACACATAAGTTCATCTTATCGACAGCATGCTTCTTTCTAAACGAGTTAACTAAGTGATGAGTTACAATCAATGCTGCATCAAGTGGTGTTGAACCATATTGCTCATACTTAGATGTATACATATCTTCATCGTAATTCTTCCAGCTTTCTGAATCCCATCTTTGACTTGATGTTTTGTTCGCTAGCATTTTTTTGTATAGACTTTGAATAGCATCGTTGTAATCTGCTTTCTTAAATGTAGAAGATAGTAGATGAGGCATTTTAAGATTATCGAAATCAACCTCTCCATCTTTCATTTTCCATTCATCGATGTCATCATTTCTCCAGCCTGAAGTTGTGAAAGCATATACATCGAATGGTATATTGATTGCTTTACAAAAGGTTGATAGGTGAATTAACTGATCAAGTACGTGATGCATTGTCGACATCATAGAACCTGAGTAATCGATTATCATAATCATACCATGATTTTTAGCATCAGCCAAATTGGTAACTCTCTTAAAGATATCATCAGATGTTTTGTATGCGTGAATAGAATCAGTATCTAATAATCCAGTCTTTGCAGTAGCAGCTCTCTGCCATTGAAAAGCAGCCTTCTTCATTTCGAATTCTTTTACTGCAACGTTAGTAGCTTTCTTAACAGCTTTCATATACGTTGGGTAATCATCCATGATGTCAGAATCATCAGATCCATATCTGTTATCTTTTATTTTCTGAGCTCTAGATTCTTTAAGTAGAGGGTAAGGTATAACAGATGACTTAATAGTATCTTTACCTCTATCTCTTCCAAGGAGAGTTTGCTGACCATGTGAATCTTGCTCAAGTAATCTTTCTTCAGAGTTTCTATAAATCATATCAGTAATAGAATGATCTTCCTCTTCTACACCTGCTTCAGGGTTTTTACTTGCAGCCTTTTCTTTCTGCGGAGTGTCATCGTCACTTTCTTCTTGCTCTTCAGATTCCGTAGAACTACAGTCTCCTTCTTCTTCCTTGTTTTCTGTAGTGTCAGTATTGTTTGACTCGGTGCTTTCGCCATCGTCGTGTCCATCTGAGGTTGGATCTGCGTCTGCTTGGGATTGTGGTTCTTGTTGTTCTTCTTCACTCTTATTCTCTTCCTCAGGTTGTGGTTCTGGCTTAGCAATTAACTCAGGAGTATTTTCTTTTGTATAAGCTAATATCTCTTTTACTATATCGATCACTTCATCGAAGGTTTCGGTTGTCATTGTTTTTCTATATAAAGTAGCTTCTTCGTTATTAAACGGAACTTCAATAAGAGTTTGTAATTTTGCTTTTAAGTTGATTTTATCGATTAGCTTTACTGAATCAAAATCAACATTATTAATATCACCAAAGAATTCTTGGTTAGCTAAGACTTTGTATCCTCTAGCCATTGGACCTACAAGTCCTGGATATTCAGATCTAATCATTCTTTCGATCCTAGCATCTTCACATACATTAATATATGACCTAGGGCAACCATGTAGTTTTTCTACATTCGTTGGAGAATCGTGCCAACCTTCGTATGGTGTATAGAGAGCATGACCAACTTCATGACCTACGAATAGATCGTGCACATCTTTACCCATGTCTTTCCATAAAGGCAAGCCTAGAGTTCTAGATTCGATGTCGAACCATGCTGTTTGATAGTTGCCGTATTGAACTTCTATGTTCTCTTTGGCTAGTAGTTTGGCTACTGTGGTATTATACATAAATTAACTCCCATTACTTTATTCTCAATATAAGTATATTATACCATAGTTCTTAGCAAATGTACACCTTTATTTTCGTTAATTTCACATTTATTGCAAGATATCAGCAATTGTTGGCATTTTTACCTTCTGTAACATCAACTTTCCTTCTGAATCAGTAGAGAATCTGAACATATCACCTTCTTCAAATCCGTGTCTTTCTGTGAGTGTAGCCATAGTAATTCGATCTTTATCATCAGAGAACTGTATACCATGACTGTCCATCTTAAGTTTATACTCAAGGTACGTCATTTCCATTTGTGTTTCCTTTATTAATTGGTGTGCCCACCAGGACTTGAACCTGGAACCTACAGCTTAGAAGGCTGTTGCTCTATCCAATTGAGCTATGAGCACTGCAAGATTTACTTTATTTTACTAAAGTCTTTTTCCTTATAGAACTCAATCTTTGATCTGAATTTGTTTTCCAGAACATCACCCTTATGAGATATAATGAATACATTTGTATCATCATCAAGTGTACTTAAGATCTTTGTTAAGTTTTCAATGCCATCTACATCTAAGCTTGAATCGAATGTTTCATCCAAGATTAATAGATTAGTAGCTGCTGAATTTTTCATCTTAGCGATTTGGCGCCAAGTGAATAGAAGAGACAAATCGATTCTTTGTTTCTCTCCTTCTGAGAAAGATGCATAGTTAAATGTATCTCTGTGTCTTGACCTAATAGTTTCATTAAAGTTTTCGTCTAAGTGAAATGCTACAAAGAAATCTAGAATCTGTAAGTATTGATTTATGAACCTATTCATTACAGGTAAATATTGCTTTACTACTTTTGTTTTGATTCCAGTATCTTTTAACATCTCTCCAATTACTTCGTTATAAGTTCTTTCTTCGACCATAGTTAATTTACGTTCGGTTTCAGAATCTTTATCACTCTGTAATATTATACGATCTTTCTTAGCCTGTTTAATATCACCGCTTTGACCCGATAGAGATGAGATCTCTTTTTGGATCTTATCAATCTCATGTTGTAATAAAGAAATCTGATCGTTGTTAGAATTGATTTTATTCTGACGTTCTCTTAGTTTCTCTATACTCTGATTAATTGATTTAGTGGTAGTATTTAATACGCTTAATTTTCTGTCAAGGTCTTGTTTTTCTTGTTGAATACTTCCGGCTTCAGTTTTGATTGCTGCAATCTTTGTTGTCTTCTTCGACTCCTCGATTGATTGGTCACACGTTGGGCATTCATCATTCTCTTCATAAAATTTCGCATCCTGTACTAGCTTTTTAATAGAATTATTTAATGTATTATCATGAGATTTAAAATCAGATATCTGATCTATTTGCTTCTCATAATTTGTAGTTTCAGATCTCAACGAAGCTGTAAGATTTTCTCCTAAGGTTTTTGATTCCTTAAAGATATCTTTAATCCTAATGGAATGTATTTCCATAGAATCTTTCTTCTGTCCAATCTGATCCTTATTAATAGCATTAAGATCTGTAATATACTTATCTTGAGATGCCATCTTTGTTTTGATGAGCTCAAGGCTATGGTTAATATCAATTAGATTGTTTCGAATAGTTGCATTTCTCTCTTTTAGAATTTGATTCATTTTCGAGAATATGTTTATGTCTAGTAGGTCTTCAATCACCTCCCTGCGAGACCATACCGGTAACTGCATAAAAGGAATAAACGAACTACTCCCTAATACAACTATTTGGTGAAACGACTTATGATTTAACTTAAGTATATTTTGTTCAAGGAACTTTTGATGGTCCCTTGCATTTGCTGCCTGATTAACTTGATTACCATTCTGCCAGATCTCAAATCTTCCTGGCTTGATAGCCCTAATAACTTTAAATTCTATTCCGCCGATATCGAATTCAACTTCGACAACGCATTGCTTCTTATTGATAGAGTTAATTAACTGGTCTTTCTTAATGTCTCTATGGGGTTTATTAAACAGCGCGAATGATAGGGCATCTAATAGTGTGGATTTGCCTGCGCCATTTTGACCTACTATGAGAGTAGTAGGTGATTTATCTAGTTTTACTTCAATGAATTCATTACCGGTGGAAAGAAAGTTCTTCCACCTAACAAGTTTAAAATGTATCATACTACCTCTAGGTTTTGAGCCTCTGTATAGAGTCCTCTCAATTTCACTTTTATATGTTCTTTATCAAGATCTGTATCGACCGCTTCGACATAGGAATCAAGTAATTCCGTAGTATCTTCTAAAGAGACTTTATCATCTTCAACGCTTTCACCTAGAAATTCTTCAAAGTTCTCAGCTATTTTGAGCTCATAAGTTTCGATTGATTGTAATTTATCAATGAACCTATCAAACATATAGAGATCAGTTTTGTTTAATACAATGACCTTTACAAACTTGTGTTCGAACTCTTTTACATCTATATTGCTATAATCGTGTGTTACATCGTCATATATAAACTTCTTAAATATAGTAATAGGATTACGTACAGGAGTTACTTCTCTTGTTTCAGTATCTAATACATGAAAAAATTTATTATCATCTACATCAGCCCACGTCATTTCAAATTGTGAACCTAAGTATTTGACATTATCTCTGCTTGATCTAGTATGAAAATGACCTGAAAGTACTTGTTCAAACCTAGAGAATATATCAGCACTCATACCATGGGGATTAGGAAATCCAGCCATCATATCAAATCCTTTTAATTCTAAATGAGCTCCAAGAATATCTGCTTTACAATTCAAAGCAAAATCAACATACTCTTTATAGTTAGCATTATTGATCCATGGTATAAGCGCAACATTTAGTCCAGCATAATCTAAGACAGTTGGCTTCATTATAATATTTACATTAGAGGTAAAATAGCCAAGCAGTTCTTTGAGACTACACAATTCGTTTGTGTTTTTAAAATAGACGTCATGGTTTCCGGGTATAATATCCATGGTAATACCTGCATCGCGCATAGGCTCAAGAAAATGCTTACGATTAGCATTGAGTGCTTTAAAGTTGACGAATTTTCTGTGCTCATAGTAATCTCCTAGATGCAATATTTGTGTAATGTTATGTTCTTTTAAATACGGAAAAAATATCTCTTCATAAAATCTGCCTTGGTATTCTAAGAAGATATCACTCGAATTTCTTGTACCACAATGTGTGTCATTAATAATCGCTATCTTCATGCCATGAACAACTCTAATTTTTTAAGTTTCTTCTTTTCTTCTTTAGCAAACTCTTTAAGCTTCTGATCAGTATCTTGTACTCTACTAATCCTTTGCCTTAGTGTATCTACATATTGCATTGTTTGTTCAGCGCCTTCACCGTCCATTCCCATTGCAACAAAGTCTTCGATACCCATTTTTTCAATGAATTTAAACTTAATGTCTTGCTGTCTTTTCTCTTTAGCAATCCTTCTTAAGAATGCAAAGTATACTATTTGTGTGAAGTATGAGAATGCATTAGGCTTACCAGTACGAGTAGCTTTATCGATGTTATAATTATTAATAGCTCTTAAACAATTTTCTACTCCATCCATTACCATTTCTTCTCTATAGGTATACCTTATAAAATTGGGCCTTCGGCTCAATCCTTCGGATATCTTAATAAAGCATGTCGCAATATAATTAGTAACTTTAGGTATTTCGGTTTCTTTTGCTCTAGCTTCGTGTACTGATGTGGCATAATCCATCACAGCTTGAGAGAAGTCTTTATTGTTTATATAATGCGGCTTCTTTGTTTTTTCAGTCATTGGTTTCTCCATATAATAATATATTATAACACAGTTTCACGTGAATGTACATAGTTATTTAATTTCATTTTATTGCAAATAAAGGTGTACATTTGCTAGAAAGTATGATATAATATTATAGTCCACTCGGGGGAAAGGGGTATACTAATTTAATGTATTGTTTCAGTTTCCATATTAAAGGATTCATCTTTAAGTTCATCTTCAAACTCCGTCTGTAACTCTTCTAATATATCATCTTTGGATCTTAATCTTGGTGAGTGAGATCGTGGACTAGAGCTTTCGGCGGCTAGCTTGATGTATTCGCTTTTTATCTCTTCATCAATTTCAACATGATAAAGGATTTTGTCTTTCGATAACTTAAACATTTTCTGAGAAGAGAAAGCAAACCATGGATGGAAATAAAATCCCCCAACCATTCCACTACTAATCTTAAACGGTCTCTCTATAATATACTCTCCGTTATCGGTTCTCTCATTAACTAGTGCAATGATTTCTTCACCATTGGATAGTTTGAATTGTCTTATATTAATCTTATTATTTGTAGTTAGCATATTATATATTTATATCGTAAACTTTAAACTTAAATCTTTCTTTAGAATAAATTTTTACGCGCTCTGCCGCGTGGTTTAAGGTATAGTTTTTCTTTCCTTTATGTTGTAAGTCATCCGTAATGTCGTATACCTTAGTATTTATACCATCACCACTGATACGTAATCCACGACCAATACTCTGTAATACTCTTATCTGAGATTTAGATGGTGAAGCAAAGATCAAATTATGTAATCGTTTGATATTAATACCTGTAGAGAATGTTCCTAGTGAAGCTACGATGATCGCGTCATTTTGTGTTTCAGTAAGAGCTCTGATATTTTCTCTATCATCTACTTTTGTCTCACCAGATACATAGAAGAGTTTACGATCACCTTCCATTTTAGTCTTTAGTAGATCGTATAATGGTTTACCATGTTTCTCTACGTAATTAAACAACACTAAAGTATTACCTTTTTGATCTAATGCTAGGTTGGATATAAAGTTATTCCTAGGAGCATAACGTACAATAAAATCTATCTCTTCTTGATATTTCATTTTAGTTACTTGCTTACAGTATTCTTCTTTATACTTTAACAACAACATAGAGATATCCATCTGAGCTAATGAACCTTTATCCATTAATTCTTTTGATGTAGTTACTTTATAAACTGGTCCGAATAATCCTTCTAATACTAACTGATGAGTTTGAGTTCCATCTAGTGTTCCTGTCGTACCAATCTTAAATGGAGCATTAACGCATTTTTCTAATATTGATGTTAATGACTTAGCTTTAAACTGGTGAGCTTCATCTCCTATAACCATACCTATATGTTCGAAACTAGAAGCTGGTAATTTATGTAATGATTGCCAAGTTGATATGATACATCTATGATGAGTGTCTTTATCTTTACCAGCATATATTCTATGACACCATTCATCGACATGCCAATTTTTATCTAGCTTAGAGTAATCATCGAAATCAGCATACATCTGTTCAACTAATGAAGTGGTTGGAACTATAATCAAAACCTTCTTACTAGGATCTAAATCCATATAGTATCTAAGTAACATATATATGATTAAAGATTTGCCAGAAGCCGTAGGGGATAGGAGCAACCTTTTACCGTTTGTTAACGCGCACGAGAGTGCATCGATTTGGTAGTCCCTGGGTGTTATACCTACTCCATTCACGGAGAGCCCCAGATTCGCAATATAGGCCTCTAAAGCCCTTAAATCGGACTTATGCGAATGCTCTAAGCCATTGATATCGTGTGCTTTTATCGTATAGCCTCTTTCGGCACAGAATGACTTTAAATAGCTCAAAAGCCCACAATACAATGTTTTGTCCCTTATATTGAATAATCTGATCTTTCCGTCCCACATTCTGTTCTTATAGGCCGGCATGAACTTATATCCAGGAACAAAGAAACAAAACTGCTCAGAGATCTCTTGTGCAGTACTTGCCTCGCATTCTATTCGCATGAATGTTTCGTTAAGTTTGGTGTAGGTAACTGTTTCCATTATATAATCTGTTGTAATCTATTTTTAGTTGATGCTATATCACTGCATAGATATTTATTTATATACCAATTAATATACATAGATTGACTAACACCACTGTGCCAACTTAAGTCGGTCACTATTTCATCTAATTGAGTTAGTGATTGCAATTGTTTAGTAAGCCAATGATACTCTGGCCAGCCATAGGATATAATAGGAACTCCGTGCATCATACATTCTATACCTGCTGTGCTGTTCTCTAATATAGCTACTCTAGTTTTAGGTAGAAAATCATGTATGGATTCAAAAGCAGTTCTTACATCGATACCATCTTGAATCCATTTATCGATTATATCTTTTGTTCTTCCTCGTATTTTCATAGAAGGATGTAACTTAACTATTATGTTTTTATCTTTAATACTATTTACAATCATCTGCAGCTTTTTAAAATGATCACCAAACCCAAAACCATTTACAGTTTCGTCGGTTGGAACTTGTCCTATAATTAAGATATGGTCATTAGCTACGTTCTTTGCCTTTCTCCATTTTAGTAGAATAGAATCATCCCACTTATTAGATCTTGCTTTTATCAATGATTGTATATAATCTAAATTTTCTTTCGTAGGAACCTGAAACCAATCTGGTTCTTTAAATGCAATAGAAGAACTATTAGCATAACCAATAGTATCTAATGCAAAATGTTTATGAGTAGGACCAGTGGGTTTAAATATTATATTGTTCTCAGTTTCTAATTCTGATATATGACAATGATTGTATATATTCAATTCAGGAGTTTCGCTTTCTTCGTGGCCAAGTTCATTCATAGCTTCACGAATTATATCTTCTCGACCTGTAAAATTATCAAAACGATACTGATGGATTTTATATTCCACTAGTGAACTTTCTCCATTCAATCATATTTTTAATTGTCTGATGTCGCCATTTAATATTTTCCATTATCTCTTTTAGAGTAGAAACTACCTCGTCTTGTACGGCCATTCTTTTCTGATGTTCTTGTATTACCTCATCAGCATCATACCATTTATCAAGGTCACCTTTCAATACTGTATGACCACCAAGGGGATCGTATTCCCAACCTTTATGGTCCATTTCTTGCTGTGACAGTTTACCACCGTAATGTTTGAATTTATCTCTGAGTATGATTTTGTATTTGAGGTCTAGATCTTTTTGCTTCAGCCTATTGACTGAATATAGATCTAAGTATTTACTGTGCAATTTAGCTGAGTCTCTGGAAGCTTCGTCTAATTGTATTTCATCTATAATACAATCTTTCTTCCACAGTGCTAGAATCGATTCTAAGTTATTCATAATGTCTCCATAATTTAATACATTTTATAATATTATACCATAAATTTGTACAAATGTACAGGTATATTTTAAGCAAATTCAAATAAAGTATATTTAAATGTTACGTCAGCTTGCAAGTATTCCACATCACCTGCTTGAGAGTTAAATTCTACTGATGTTAAGCTAGTAGGAAATACCTCTTGGAATTTAATAGTTTTTAATAGGTTATTGTGAGAAGACATAATCAATAGAGAAGCATCAAACTTATACGATTCAGCGTCTTTAGCTTGTATAATATTATGCATCCAATCGAATATCTCTATATAGTTTTCCATATTCTCAGTAACGTTAAACCTGATAGCTAAATCATCGAACTGTAATCTGTCACCAGTCATCGCAAGATTCACACCTCTATATGGTACTACCGCTTCAGATAAGGATATACCTGGCATAGTAACTTGAGTACAGAAGTATTCAGTATTTGCAAAGTTAGTTGCATCTAGTTTGAATACGAATCCAACAGGACTCATAAAGTTTTTATTTTGTGTTAGTGCCATCTTCTTCCTCTACTGGTTGCCTTTCGCCATACCAGTTCCATCTACCGTCGTTAGTTTTTTCATCCATATATCTATTTATACGTTCTCAATGTTAAATACATAATTTTCTGCAGCTTCTTCTGCATATGATTCTGAACGTCCAGCGTATACTTCGTCCTTTTGCCAAACTTGATTCTCGTAAAACCTACATGCATATGCACCTTCGGTGGTAAGCCATACAACACCTTGACGGTTATTGTTACGGTAGGATGATAGTTGGTTTTGAAAACTGCTATTTATTATATTCATACTACTATTTATACATAAAAAAAGGGACTCCGAAGAGCCCCTTTTAAAAGAATTAGAATTAACTAAATCAGGTTTACACCATGATGTCGTCGATTCTGAAGATTCTAAAGTATGGGTTAGCACGATCTGTACCAATTCCATCAGCAGCTACGAATGGATTTGCAACCATACCGTATCTTGTTTTAAAACCAATTCTAGGCTGGAAGTCTGTCTCACCAATCGCTTTAACCATAGTTAAAGGAACGTAAGGACAATAGAATAGACCAGCGTCATAAGGATTAGCACCTCTGTAACCAACACATGCGAAGTCAATAGTAGCATAAGGATCAATATAGACCTTCATTCTTCCATTAAGAACACCGGCAAAAGTATTACCAGTATCATCGACGTTTAAGTTAGTTGACATTGCAGGTGAGTAGTCCAACATTCCAGAAGCAGCTAAAGCTGAAGCAACATCAGAAGAAACGATAACATAGTTACCTTTTCCACGTCTTGTTTCTTTAGCAATTACGTTAGCTTCTCTTTCAAGTTGCATTACTAGTCCTTTAAATTTCTCAGCCATCCATCTTCCATCACTATCTGTACCGACGTCAAAGACACCAGAAATAGCAGTTGAAGATTGTAGAGCACCGATTTTAGCTTTAGTAAGAACTGTTCTAACTACTTCTCTGTTGATTTCCGCAAGGATTTCAGCAGATAGGATATTAGCAAGTTCGCCTTCAGCGTCTAGACCGTGGATTGCTTTAAGATCTTGAGCAAGTTCCATAGTGTATTCAGCTTTAAGAGCTCTTGACTTAGCAGTTACAGTAGATTTCTCGATTGAGAAAGCCATTTCACCGAAAGCTGCACCAGCTCCACCTGACATACCACGTTGTTCTGCAGTAGCAGTTGGTAGACCAGAACCGAATGTATTAGTGATATCAGCTGCTGCTGTATCTGCAATACTTCCGTCTGTATCAGCATCCGTTGCTCCGCCTAAACCAGTAGGTTCGGCTTGATGAGTACCTGTACCAGAAAAGTCAGTATCAGCTTCATTGAATAAAGCCTCTGTTCCATTCTGTGCAGTATACTTTGATTTCATTGCAAAGATAAGACCAGTTGGTCCACTCATAGGCTGCACGCCTGCGATATCATATGCAATAAGGTTTGGCATTGCTCGTCTTACTAAAGAGATAAGTACTGGATCAAAGTTAGAAATTCCACCAGCGGCGTTAGCTGCGGCTTCATTTACATTACCAAATGATTGTTGTACTCTTTCTTCTTGTAAAGCTACTTCTTGGTTTTCAAGAAGACGGGCAGTTACCGCTTTTTTGTATCTATCTTCGATACTTGGAACATCTGTGTGTTCCAACACTGGAGACCATTTCTCCATTAATTGTGCGTCTGCGTTAAACATTTTTAGTTTCCCCTATATGTTTTATTAATATTAACTATTTACTAGCTTTTGTTATGGCTTTAGTGTATGCATCCATGACACCAACAGAAACTACTGGAGCTTCGTCGTTACCAATTAGAGCATCAGCTTCATCAACTGTTCCACTAACTTCATTAATGAAGTAAGATTCTTTAATGGTATTTACTTTCATTTCGAAAGTACTTGCATTATCAAAATCTATATCTTCTACTAAAGATGATAGTTTCTCAGCTTCGGTTGCTGCTAAGCCTGAAGATTGCTCAGATATAATTCTAGCTTTAACGTGTGCGTTATTGCTTTCAAATAATCCTATGTTCTCTTCTGTGGTTTTATTTAGTTGTTCTTCTAGTTCAGCTACTTGGTCGGCTAAATCGTCGACTAGGTCTGCTTTCCCTTCGGGAACTTCTATATAATGTTCCTTGAATACAGTTTGTAATGATTCCATGAATTGCTCTGCAACTTCAGTCCTAAGACCTTGTTCTATTGCAACTTCATTTTGCTCCATCCATCCTTCAACAACATAGTTTAAGTAAGAATCTACTTTTTCTACGAGTGAGCTTTGAACGTCATTAACTTCTTCTTCAAGGTTTTGCGCATATTCTGCTTCTAGTCTATCTATTTCAGCACTTACTTTTGATTTGTAAGCAGCCTCAAAGATTGCACTAGCTTTATCACGGAATCCATCCGATAGTGTTGCCTCTTCTGCGACAATAAGATCTAGATCTTCGTCCCAGTTCGCCTCTACGACTTTAGATGCTTTGGCTTTGGGTGTAGCAACCTTTCCAGGTCCTGCTTTTTCGCCCTTTTTAACCAATCCACCTTCGTCTTCAGACTCAGACATTTTTACCATCTTGGCAAATAACTGTTGCGCTTCGTCTTTCTTCGCTTTCTTCAGCATTTGAACAGCAGCGTTAATTACAGCAGCTTTAGTCTTAGGAATTTGGACTTCAGTCACTTCGTCTTCTTCTTCTTCGTCTTCATCAGATTCGTCATTTTCTTTGACATCCTCTTCTTCATCTTCGTCAGAATCATTCTCAGTTTCTTTATCGTCTTCTTCTTTATCGTCTTTAGCTTCTACAACTTCCTGCTCTGCTTCAACTTCCGCAACTTCAGAGATTTCATCTTCAGTTACTTCGGCATTTACGCCTTCAGCGACAACTTTTTTTATTTCATCTGTCATTGACATTTGTTTGTCCTCTTAAGTTATAAGTTTAAAGTTTAGAGAGGAAATGTTTAAACGCTCTAATTTCCATTGCTGGCAAGTGCCTAGCGGGAGTACGTTTTATTTCAGTCTCAATTTTTTCAATTTCTTGAGGAGCAAGAATACCGTTATTCCATATCCATTCAACACCTTCCATTACACCGTTAACAAATGCTGACGGCGCAGAAGGGTCTTGAACGATATCTACTGAAGCTAACATAAAGTCATTCTTCACATACATAACGCCACCCTTGTTTTCAAGAGTTCCCATACCACGACTTGATACACCAAGCTTAACTCCGCCTTCAAGTAAACCGCTAACGATATTACCCATAGGAGTATTAAGTATTGATGCTTTTCCCATAACATCATTCCCTTGGAATTCCAAGTTTGTGATCTTATGTGAAACTTTGTCAAGGTTTACAGTTGGTCCTTCCGGATGATTTAACTCTCCAACTGCTCTACCTTGTGAAACCTGCTCGTCGACGTATTTGCCAACTGCAGCTTCCAAAATCTTTTTATCATAAACACGGCCATTTCTATTTTTCTTATTGGCCTGCATAAATACACCCTCTATCACAAAAGACTTTTCGCCTTTTTCATTCTTTTCAGAAAGAATTTGTAGGTTATTATCTACGTATTCTGATATTAGTTTCATTTATACCTCTTTAAGCCTGTTCGGCTTCTGGTTGTTTATTACCTATTGTGCCTGCTATTTCAATTTTCTTTGCATCTATAGCAGCAGTGAGCTTTACTGACATTATATCATTAAAGCTTTTTTGTGCAGCGACATTGTCACCGTCTTTTAAATTTGTTATCAAATTCTCTGTAGTCATAATTATCCTCGTTCTGTATATATTTATAGTTATTTAAATCTCTAGAAGTCCAAATCATCTTCATCGTCAGGGGCATCAGCCTTTTCCTGTTCGATTTGTTTGGTTAACTCTTCTATGTCGTCATCAGTTTGACGGAGTATATTCTTTCTTACCCATTCATTTGATACGTATTTACCTACATACTCATCAACAGAACTTATAAGTTCGAATCTTTCCCTTATCATTTCACTTTCTTTCAGTTCACTAAAATAGTTATCTTCAATAAAGTCAAAAACAATACTTTCTTTCCAGCTTTCCCAATCATTAACGGTTATAATACCCTTTAATAGTAATTGAGTTTTAAGTGCTTGCATAAACACATCGGAAAATCTTTTTCTTAATCTATCAATGAATTTTTTAAACTTAACTTCATCTCTAGATATTTCAGTACTTCTACCTAAACTAAACTGATTCTCTTGTTCCAATCTGTTAATTGGTACGTTAAGGGCTTTATACAGTTTCTTTTGGAAGTATATGATATCATCAATCTGTCCGAGATTTTCTCCTCCTGGGAGGGTCGAAATTTCCGTACCTCTACCACCTTCTCTACGCGGTAAGAAGAAATCTTCGAGCATCGACATATGTTTCTTATCATCTTTAACATCTCCTGTCGCGGCATCGTATACTAATTTGTTTCTATACTGATTCATGATGTTACGTAAGTATTCTTCTGCTTTACCTTTTGGTAGGTTACCTACGTCAATATAAAAGATTCTTCTTTCAGGTGCTCTACTTATTCTGTAGATAACCAAGGAATCTTCCATCATTCTTAATTGGTTGACTGGCTTAATTGCTTTTTGCAAGTAAGATAATATTCTAGAACGAGTTGGATCCATCATCCCGGACGTAGCATATAATATAGCATCAGGATGTATTTTAACACCTTGATCTGTTTGAGTCATCTTATTGTTTTGGAATAAGAAATACTCTGCTTGTTTAACAACCAGTGTTGCCCCAGTTTTAGGGTCTTGTTGTTCTTCGATCTCTTTTACTTTACGTAATTGCGTTGGATCGATATATCTTAATTCTTTAATACCTGCTTTTGGATTAGCATCGTTAATAATAACGTGATACGGTAATCTTCCATCAATGTACCACTTTCTGAATATATCATGTGAATACTGATTGAAGCCCATAAGCTTTAGGATAACATCAAATTCGTCTCTTACGGTATCTTTGATTTTATCTGATATTTCTAATTTATCTAATATAATATTAACAGGTGCCTCATCATGGTCACCTACAATTGATTCGTTAACAATGTCTTCAATAGCTGCATCACATTCTGGCTGTGCTGCAATATCCCTATATTTTACAATAAGCTCTACTTCGTTCTTTTGTTTATCTGCGTCTTGATCTAGATATTGCCCAAAGTGACCTCCCGAGTTTATTACACCCGCGCCGTCGTTTTCTGTGGATGGAACTATAGATACAAGGTTATCCTTGTTACCCTTTTTCCTGTTTATCTCGAATCCGAAAAATTCTGCCATAATTTATTTCCTATAATATCGGAGGGGAAACCAGTTCCCCTCTCCTATTATTATTTATACTACTTCTAAGAGGTAGTATCTGACTCCCAATATTGAACCTGTAGTTCAACTGTGAACTCTTCTATCGTGTTTTCACTATCGTAATTTAAATCGATAGTTGAAACTGAAGAAGGCCAACAACCTCTAAAGTCATATTTCTTAACAGTTTCGCCAGCTTTATTAAGCTGCTCTACTACTACGTCACAAATATAATCATTCATATTTGATAGACCAGTGTTAGTAGCGAAATTGTTAATACCATTAGCCCAAGACTCAAACGCATTTCTAACTTTAAAGTTAGCATCATTGATGATTGTCAATGATAATGGTTCGAAAGTTCTATCACCTGCCATCTGAAGCTGTCTGCCTCTGAATGGTATAGCAATAGGTGCTATCGTTGACCCTGGAATCTGTACTCCCTTACATAAGAAAGATGTTAATTCCACATCAGCAGCTACGTAACTTGGAAAATTAACGGTTGCTTTAAATAGATTTGACCTAGCGCCGCCGCCAGTTAGTTTAGATTTAAAATCGTCTACTCCTAAAATTGCCATGTTATTCTCCTATTATGCTGAAGTACCAGCGATCTCAGTAAATTCGACCCCTGATCTTGTGGCTACAAAGTTTAAAGTAATGAAGTTAATCGATCTTGAAGGCTTGATAAATATATCAGCTACAAATTGATTACCATCAACTACTTGACTTGTATTGTTAGTACTATCGCAAACAACTAAGAAATCTGTTAGTCCTCTACGCCCCTTCACATCTCTCAAGAATGGCTCAATTAAGTTTTTGAACTGTGCTTGCGTAAATTCATCGTTGAATTCAAATAACTGTGCTTTAGCAGCAGTTGAGATTGCTTTTTCTAATGTGTTAAATAATCTTCTTACATTGATTCTATCAAATGCTGAAGGCTTACTTAACAATGTTTTATCTCCGAAGAGAATAGTTCCCTGACCAGACAACGATACAATCGGATTTACTCTTGCTTTATACAAGGTATCTCTATCTGCCTGTTTAGGATTATGTGCCAACTTGACTACACCCAATAGTTGTCCACGATTCACACCAGCTGGTGAGAACCAAGAATCAGCTACAGTATCTGTATTAGCACAAAGTCCTGCTACGTGACCAGCTGCTCCAATCCAACGATATTTATCATTGTATTTGTCATAGACATAAAGAGCTGTTGAATCACATGAAGCATAAGAGCTTGATGTTAATGTATCTGCAAAGACTTTTACATCTGCTGCAGGTGTTGAAGACCCCTGTGTGTCTGCGATTGGTGGGGATACAAATGCCATACAATCTTTCCTAGCCGCTGCTATGGAAATAAGATCGTTTGCAATTACATTCGAACCATTTGCGTCTGGAGTTGCAAAAAGTAAATTTACATCTACTGTTTCGCCATCTTCCAATAGGTCGTAACCTAATGCAATTTCGCCAGTGGTTGGTACGTTATCATCTAAGCCTCCTCCGAGACTGTCAGAATCTACTGAAGTTAATGTACCGGACAGACTCGATAGTCCGGAAAGTGCACTTCCTGCACTTGATAATGATGAGATATGATCCATAAATCTAATGTAATTAGATCTTTGATTAATAACATCTACATAATAGTTACTTGTACCATCGTTTGCCTTAGCATCTGAACCGATAGACATGAATGCGAAAGTTTCTAATACTGTGTTAGCAGTACCTGTGAAAAGTCCATCTTGATCTATTACGATCACATGTACTTCATCATTGAAACTTGCACTTTTGCCTAAGTTAGTTGCATAGTCTGATGTACCGGGTTTGCTATCGAATTGCCCTTGGGATGCCCAAGCGTTAAAATTCGACGTGCTAATATCGGCAGTAACTGTTTCAACTTTTAAGCTGTTGCCAAGGATACCTGGAAACTTTGCAGCCCATTGTCCCTTGTTATCAGCATCAGAAGTTGCATAGTTATTATTAATATAATCATCATCATTTTTGATTAGCTGGCCAGCGCCGTCTGAAGTCGCATTCTTGTGACCTGAGGCTACCCTGACTACTTTCAATGCATTGCCATATTTTAAAAATGACGCTGCCGTTAGAAAGTACGAGAAAGTATTGTCGTCTGGTGTACCGAATATTCCAGCTAAGCTCTTTTCAGAACCTACTGTGATTACTTGGTCTACCGGACCCCAATTAAATGATCCTGCGAATCCACCAATGCTGGTTGATACGGCAGGTACTACGGATGTCGCGTCAATTTCCTTGACTTGAACTCCTGGTGATACTTGAAATGCCATCGCTTTATCCTCTCAAAAAGGTTTGTTTATAAGTTAACATAATACGGAAAAGTTTTTACACTTTTTTATTCAATCATAGTTATTTATAATATAAATAAACTCTAGAACTGCCCGTCATGTCTACCCAATGGGGTTTCAAACCAAACCGTTCCGTCTTCATCTTGCTCAAATTTTGGCTTATTATCAGCCACGTTACCAAGAAATCCAAGTGGTATCATATCATCTTGGATTGCTTGAAGTTGTTCTTTATACAACATGTTCTTCATGTCTATATCTGTTATAGATTGAAATATATCAGTACTAGTAAACCATGCAAACAGTACTAAATTCATCATAAGGTCATCATGATTAGATGCCGAAGCTTCAAATGATGTCCCTTTCGAAACAAAGGTAGTCATTTCTACTATGGTATTAGCATCATGTATTGATAGTTTCCCTTGTTCTATTAAATCTTTTATGGTAGAACAACCAATTCTTTTTACTCTTTTGGTCATTGTAGCACCAATCGCATTCTTTTTAACTGCTGATTCTACAAACATGTTCTCATATTCTAAGTCATAGTATAAACCATTACACACTACAACACCTTGATCGTTTGATTCTACAATAACGTATGCTTCGTTATAAGCATTTGCGTATTTATATACTAAATCTGGTAATAGCATTGGTGATATATTATTATCTCTAAATACACACACTTGATTGAATGGTTCAACTGATATATCAATGATAGTAAAAGTACTATAATCCTGCCCTCTACCTCTGGCCACATCTACTGTCATAATATAATCATGGTTTATTATAGGTGATTCGTACGTTAATATATTTTCTTTTATTGTTATTGGTTCTCTAGCCATTTGCGCTAACAAATGATTAGCAGATATTAATGTATTACCTCTTCCATGAAAAGTATTACCAAACTCTTGCTCGAACTGTAATTCCGATGTATTCGCTACAGTTACTCGTTTCCATTCATCATCTCTTCCAGGTACGTCCCACCAATCCACTCTAAACGGACCAAAATCATTTGTCCCTGTGGATGCACCTTCCCATAGCTTGTGGTATACATTACCCACTCCATTTGCTGTAGAACATATAATTATTTGTGTGTCTTTACCAGCAGAAACAACTGGATAAGTAGAAGTATAAAACTGTGCATCATTTTCTACGAAAGCAAACTCATCTAAAAACAATAAGTTAATAGATAAACCCCTGATAGAACTACCTGATGTAGCCGATGCTATAATCTTAGAATTATTACTAAACTCTATAGAACCTTTGTTTAAAGCTTTGCATCCAGGCTGTAAAAAGAATGGTAGATTTTCTAAAGCTAATGTTATACGTGCTAACATCTCTCTAGCTACAGCTCCTTTGTTAGCTAATATAGCAATAGTTTTTTCTGGATGGAATACGGCAAACCATAATAGATATACCACTGAAGATATAGATTTACCTGACTGACGACAAGCTAAAACAATACTAAATCTGTTATCATTGAAATGCGTAAACATCTTTTCTTGATAAGGATATAATTTAAAAGGCACCAATCCGTCATCGAGAGAAATAATTTTTATATACTCACGAGCAAAGTATGCAGGATCGTTCATGCATTTGATATATTCTTTTACTTCATTTTCGCTAAATTGGGATTGAACGCCATCTCGTTTTACTTGAGGGTTTCCTAAGTATCCGAATTCGCTATTCTTTATCTGGTTCAACATCTATAATATTATCTGCTTTAGTCTTTAATAACATTCTTTGTAGGTCAGTAGTACTACCAACGAAAACATTATTATTAGTCACTTCTCTTTTATCGCTTTCAGCGTTAAGTTCTTTCTTTGCTTTTTGTAATTTCATAAGCTTATCAGTTACATCACTCATATTTCTAATATGATTTGATAGTACTTCAAACGCTCTAGGGTGTTCGGATTCTCTTGCTAATTCTGACATAGCATCCATGCTTAATGTTCCAGTGCGTATTAAATCCTTATAAGTTTCTCTAGAAAACTCATAATCGTCTTTAATATCTTTCTTGCTAATAGCTATCGACGCATTTTCTACATGCTTCTTCGGAAGATTCTTGGCAAGCCTACTTGAGATTTCTTGTTTTTTATCCATAATATTATTTATACGTTATGCGTATGAGGTAAGAGAGGCTGTAGCTCCTGAAGTTCCACCTGTCATTGTTTCTCCAGGTTGGAAGTATCCATCAGCTGAGTTAAAGCCAATAGTTTTTCTAAGTGATACACCATCTACAACAATATCATTAAACGTTCCAACTTTCAATGTAGAGCCCGAAGAACTACCAGTGACTATCTCTCCAACACTGAATGTTCCACTAATAGATGAAGGTAAATTAAGAGTACCTGTTTCTGGAAAGTTAATATAATCAAAAGATGTCGTAATTTTATATTGACCAGAACTTGGACTTGTTGTAACCAATGTATCTGATGCAACTGCAGTTGTAGGAGTGACGGCTATATTTAAACCTTCAAACAACTGAGAGGTATTTCCTTTGTTCATGAAATCTATATCGATCTCTTTAATAATTGCTTGAGAACCTTTACTACTATAAAATGACATCTTCATAGTAAATCCAAGAGTATATGTTAATACTCTTCTTGTCATAAAGTCAGCTTCATAATCGTCGTTAATGCTAACTGAATTTAATACTATAGGTACGTCTTGTTTAAACGAAGTCCAACCATCTATAGGTTTAATTGTAACTGTGTAGTCAGGCTGAAAGAACGGAATGATTTGTTCCATAATTTGTAAACCATCATCTTGGTTTTTAGCCATAATAGTTAATTCCATACCAATATTATATGGCACTTGGAAATCAACTTTATCTCTTTTAGTAACATCCGTACTAGCGTTTGTTATCTTATTTCTTTTATTTTGTTTTTGGTTTAGATCTATATCTAAAGATGTAATTTCAAATCCCATACGAGGAAGTTTAAGAGCCATTGACTGATCAGCTAAATCTTCTTTCATCCTAGCTAGAAACTTTTGTTTAGGACCGTATGCTAATGGGACTTTAATTTGATTTAGTATTCCACCAGAGCCATTCTTACGAATGACTGATATGTTATTAAAAAGCGTACCAAATACTGCTACTGACTTTCTTATTGTTGAGTGATAAAAGTGGCTTCCAAACATTAGAAATTATCCGAAGGATCTCCAAAAGGGTTATTTTCAGTAAAGTCTAAGAATGAATCACCTTCAAGTTCGAATGCGACATTCTCTCCTCCTGAATCTGTTGGGTCTACTAATATACTATTATCTCCTATATCGTAAACCTTTGATATATTACATGATAGAGTAGAGGTTTGCCCTTTTAATGGCAACGTAGATGACACTAGGAAATCTCTAGCTTCTGCTACTCCATTTACTCCAATTTGAGATACCTGTATTTGTCCAGCCGTGGCTGATACATTGACTACTTTCTGAACCGTGGCAAATACTGAGGTTAATTCATTGCCATCACCATCAACTGTAAGTATTTGTTTAACTTGCTCGCCTTGAGTGAATTGATTACTTGATGTTGTGGTATAATCCAATGTGACTTGGTACGATTGAGTTTCTTCGACTGCATCTATACCAACAACACCTGTATCAAAGTCTTCATCATTATATTCATATAGAGAACATTGTAATCTATAAACTGGAAGATTCGATAACTGATAGAATGGTTGTTCATGCTCTACAAACATGACTTCAAAGAATTTATTAGATAGTGGTAGGAATATTAAGTCACCTTCTCTTGGTCTAGGTGAATCATTAATCTCATCCTGTAGGCCTACATACCTATCCCATATTTTACGAGATACTACAAAGTTAACTTCATCTCTGATTTCTAAACCAAACTTAGAATATAAATCCCCTTGACCTTCGAAACCATCACTACCTTCGATATACGCTTCAATCATATACGCATCGTCAAACTTAGAAGCTCTATCTTCTCCTAAAATTACATCTTTGCTTAATGTTTCTCTTGGTAAATAATATATATCTTGACCAAAAATCTTTAATGACTCGATAATTAAATCTTCATAAAGGTTCTGTTCAGATCTTACCGCCTGAGAAAAATATACGTTCCTAGGCATACTTTATCCTATGTAGAAATCGACAGGTTCTTCCCAATTTAAACGCGCCTCTTCTTCTAATTTTATTATTTCTTCTTTGGCATCGTCGAATATTTGTCGACCGTTAAAAGTTACTCCGCCAGGCATAACCATTCCTTCAAATTTAATTAGGTTGGTTCCCCATTGGTATTTAATTAGTGCTGTTGCATATCTTTTTAAGAAGTAATCGTTATATACATCAGTATATGTTGCTGGGTCGATTACTCTATAACATTCAATTGCAATATATGAATCAACAGAAACATCTAGTTCCCATTTCATATCAACTCGTAATTGATTCTTATGTCTGTCGAAGCTAATATGTTTTTCATCTGAATCGATTAACATATCTAGCATAGATAACCATTGCATTTTCATTGTGTAATCTAATAAGCTACCCATGAATCCCAATGAATACATGTCATTCAAATGCATTTGGTATTTAACATCAAACATATTATGTGACATATTGACATCATTGATTGGCATTATTCTAACAACATTAGTTACTAAATCACTAACTGGTACAAATTTGTTTTCAATATCGCCTTTAGTAATAGTTTGAATAGTCGCACTGGCTCCTGAAGCAGAACCCGTTAATGTTTCAGATGCAGCAAAAGGTATTCTATCTAAGTGAGTAAGAGCAGTGTATATAATCTTATTAGTGGCAGTGTTTTTATGAACTAATGCAGTTGCACCAGAAGTTGCACCAGTAATTGTCTCACCTATTGTGAAATTACTAGCGACCGATCCTGTTAACTGTAATGTACTACCAGTAACTTTATGTTTTAAATAAACTCTTTCGATTGCATCAGCATGATACTCTTGATAAAACTGTAATGCCTCATCGACTCTATCATCTAATTGATCGTCATCGATATTAATTTCAATTACAGGATGGCCTAGAGCTCTTTTGCAATACTGAATTAATGTTGATCTACTATTTGGTTTAGCCATACTACTATTTATACCTTTTAATGTTTCAGTCTAAGCGTTATCATTGTTTATCCCGGTACTACTACGTCGGTATTATCAGGATCATTCATTCTATCCATAATGTCCTGTTGAGTTACTGGTGTTATATCACCACCTACTATTTCATATAACACAGTAGTAGCTAAATGTTCGATTATAGTTAAATCACAACCGTCGGGAACCGATTGCGAAGTATGATCTGTGTTTTCTTCGGAGTAATAGGTACAATAAACTTCTCCATCTTTCACGTGTACATGTGCATATTCCATAATTTTCTCCTTTAAGTGCTACTGAATGTGCCCTGGCCTTGAGCCGCGGACATTGTTTTGAAGTGATAACAGCCGCCAGTTGCTCCATCAGCGTCTAGATTAGAAGTTGTAGTATTTGAACCGAAGTATCTGTTTCCACCAAACATAATTTCAACAACAACATGACATCTACCATAGTTTCCAAAGGTAGTAACACTAAAGTCTCTTCTATAACGAGCTTGGCCGCCATGACTAGCAAGACCACTACCGACGGCAGCGCCCATAGTAATAGTATTATTGCCGCCCCCTCCGAAAAATGATGTAGTACCATTGGTCTGAACTTCTACAAGTGATGCAGCTGTACTGGTCATAAATCCAAGATACTCTCTATATCCACCAACATAATAGGTGCCGTAAACTTTAAATCTAAATACTGGATATTCTCCCCAATGACCTGAAGAGTAAATGGTTAAAAACTGAGAGGTCGTTGTACTCGAGGACGTACTTTCAACAGTAGGAGTTCTATATATTGCAGTTGTTCCATAGTCAGCACCATTTGCACCAAGATACCCGGCGGGAGGATTCGCTATACCTGCGCGGGTTGCCGAACCACCTTGAATAACCGCTTGATTAGCATTTAAAGCACCTGTACCTGCATCTAGCGTCATTGCTACTGTTGTTCCAGCATAAAACTTTTGGCCAACGCTGGCCGTGGTTTGATGCATTATATAGTTATTTTCTACATAGTGATAAGCTTTGATTGCTCCACCAATTTTATACAAAAGGCCGCCTGTATAACCATTGCCACTGTTTGCATCTAAACTTAACCAACGACTTCCGCTACCGCCACTACTAGCACTACCACCAATACTCACGTCGCCTACGTTATTAATATGCAAATGAGTAGCAGAACCTTCTTTAATAAACAGTGAACGGCTATCAGGGTATACAATGTTTAAATCGTTTCCTGAAGCTGTTGTGAATACACCCCCAGCCGTTGTTGTAAAATTTTCAGCTGTTACGTTTCTACTAGAGTCTATTACTAAAGTATTAGCCACATATAAATTGCCACGAATATTAGTTTTACTAGCTGCAACGGATGAGTTAGGTATAACCTCAAAACACGGTGATGTGCTGGTTTGATGTCCGAAAATTTGGAATCCGTATGAGTCTCCAGAACCTCCTACAATCATTTGTGTTGACGCACCAGATATTAAACCACCTGAATCGGAGACTATATCGGAACCCATTCGCCAGTTGGCATCATTTCCTCTAAAGTAGTGCGACTGTCCTGTACCTTGTTCTATTTTTCCACTTACTGTTAAAGTTACACCTGTAAAATTATTAGCTTGTACTGCACCAGCACCATCGCCTGACGCAAATAATAAGTTACCACCTGCTGCATACTGAGTCCAAGAACGAGTACCTGATTGGTCAAATCCAAGACGCTTTCCGCTTGGAATGGCTGCGCCACCCGCTCCACTGCTATTTACATTTGCAGACGTATTAAAGTGTGATGATGTGATTAGGCCGATGTTCGTTAGGTTTCTACTAGCGTCAATAACTGATGTACTACCCATGCGTATATCACCAAGTACGCTTAAATATTTAGCACTACCTGGTGCACCAATTATAACTCCAGTACCACTATAATAAACAAGCTCTAATGGGTCAGAATTATTACCTGAATCTACGGTATCAAATCTAGCACTTGCAAGTTGCTGGACACCTAATCCATATACAGTACCGCCGTTCACATATACTCTAGTGGCGGTTACATTTCCAGTCAGCGTTCCACCTGCTAGAGGTAGTTTCGTAGCGAGTGCCGTGGTAAGTGTTGATGCATAAGAAGCATCATCTCCAATCGCAGCTGCCAATTCATTAAGAGTATTTAGTGTACCAGGCGCTCCGCCTATAACAGCAGTAATTGCAGCATCTGTATAAGCTGTTGTTGCTATTTTGGTAGAGGAATCTCCCACTGATTGTGTTGTTGCAGTTGTAGCGCTTGCTAACGAACCACTTAACGAACCAGCAAATACACCAGCAGCAGAGATACGTTCTGTACCTGCAACGGATAAACCATTTTTTACTTCGAAATTTTTATTTGTAGCCATTTTACGATTTCACTCTCCATCGTTGTATATATCTATTTATATCTTTTTATTTGCGAAAAACTAAATTTCGCCATGTTCGCCTAAAATTATTCCATCTTTATCTGGAGCATCTTTAGGTTCTTCTGTATTTTTAATTGCTTCGAATTCTTCTTCCATTTTATTATCCTGTTGCTGTTATAGCAGTTGTTATAGCTGTTGGAGTTATTCCATCTGGCGTTGCATCTCCGGCATGGTCTATAATAGGTGCTATATTTTTAACACTTGGGTGTCCAACTCCTCTTACAGTTATACTCCTTGCGCCTGAATGATTCGTAGAACCTTTTATTTCTATATACATTACCGCCATATTTCCCTCACCTGCAGTTGGATGTCTGTAAAGTCGCGATGAACTGATAAACGCATAAGAAGCATATGGAGTTGGAGTCACAGTTGCGTTACTAGAAGCCACTGCTACATTTAAGACTCTAGCATGATTTGAACCCCATACTATTTTATAACTATGTAGATGCGCTGCTTGAGCGTGTGTTGCGTGCCAACATATATCTATTTCACACCAACCACCACCTGCAGAGCTAGAATAACTTGAATATAAAGGTATTTCTAACCAATGAGCATTTGAGTTTGCAGGCGTTCCTGCACCAGAATATCCAGCATGATCGAATGTATATGTATGATTCATAAGAGCAAAGGAGGTATAAGTACCTGTCCTTCTTTGACCTGTTGAGGAAGAAGCACCATTTGCTCTAAATCTTTGTGTTTCTATATAGGCATCACCGTCATAACCTTGTATGACTACATCCCCTTGAAGTGTTCCATCTCGAGTAGTAGCTTGATCTGACACACAAGCAATCGCTGTTTCTCTACTACCACCTGGGTTTGTAAATCTTATAGCAGCATAATCTTGGGCATCGTTTGAATTAGTAATACAATCTATTACTCTTCCTACGCCTAGAAAACTAGTTGAACTGTATGATGCAGTTGCGGTACTTTTAATCCCTACAAGCTGAGCGCTGCCACCTGCATTTGCTGCACCATGAATTTGCAATTTGGCCGTCTGGTAAGGAGATGCAGCACCTATGAGAACATTACCGCCAAATGGATTCAATGCTAGAGGTGAGGTCGTTCCTTCATTATAACTCGTTTGTATGTGAGTAGTATTACCTCCTGTAGAACCTATACTTAATCCAACACTTGAGTTAGTAAAATTATTTACTCTAAATAATGCATGAGTATAAGAATTAGCTGCACTTGTTGCTTGCGGTGAACTTGTGCCTCCTCCAAATATACTAAGCATGTGTGGAGGAGTTGCTGTTCCGATACCAACTTTACCACTCGATGCAACTAGTGTATTTCCGTATTCTGTTCCATCTCCCCAAGTGCCAATAGTAAGTTTACTATCTTCGGAGCCATCAGATACATCGGTAGCTCTAACTGCAATTTCTACCCAACTATGTTCTTGATTAGCAGTATTGTCTCCTCTAAAGTTTATGAAGCCTACATAATCATTATCAGCCATTTGTGTATGGCCACCAGCTGGAGCTTTTAAGAAAGTCATTATTGGAGGACTAACATCATTATTAGTGTTTGTAAGTAATAAATTTCTGCCCCAAGACGAAGTAGTGGTAAAATTATTTACAACACCAGTAGTGGTTATTGCTGTTGCCTCAACTCCAGCTGCAGTTGTAAATAACTTTTTTCCACCAGAGAAATATAATTCTGCGGCAGTTGAAGTAGCTTTAATAATATTATTACCATCTGCATCTTCAAACCGAGTATCATTACTTTTTATCTTTAATGCACCCGTTCCAACGAGGTCTTGAATCATACTATGATTACCATCGTGGAATATTTGCAAGTCATTAGAGGCGCCTAGACGAATGTACTCACTATCTAGCATGGTTAAGTTGTCTGCTTGAACTGTACCTGTTACGTTTATACCAGCATCAGTAATACGCATACGTTCTGCAGAACCAGTAGCAAATCTTAAATCTGTACCTCTCATACCGAAAGAAGCTAATGCTGATCCCGCTGTATTAATAGCTTGGAATCCGGCGACACTACCTATCTCTCCAATACCGCCTGACCATGTAACTCTTTTATCTGTTCCTAATCTAATATCAAGACCAGAATTACCAGCATCGACAATAAGTGCACCGGTCATTGTTCCACCAGCTTTTGCTAACTTAGCTGCGATCGCATTAGTCGTTGTGGTTGCATAGTTAGCGTCATCACCTAATGCTGCTGCTAACTCGTTGAGAGTATTTAATGTACTAGGTGCACTGTCCGCTAAATTAGCGAGTGCAGTAGTTACATATTGTGTTGTTGCTGGAGTGACATCATTACTACTCGCACCTGGAGTAGTTAATATAATGTTTCCTGCTTTTACTTTTGTTAATGCCATAGTTGTATTGTCCTGTTAACCCTCTAGTATAGCTATGCGAGCTTCTAGTTCTTGAATCGATTGTACTAACCTTGTAATAATTTCATTATGAGTGTATGCTACTGCTTGATATTTAGGTGATCCAATTGTAATCTCAGTAGCACCTTCATCTATATCTGTTTGTGTATATAGGTCATCTTTATTTCCACTAACTGCTTTTGGTATATGATCTTGAATTTCATGTGCTATAAATCCTACATGATCTCCCGCTTCTCCGAAACCTTCTCTATACTCATATAGTCTTGGCTGTAAAGACTTTATAACATTCAATGAACCTGTTAAATCTCTGATATTCTCTTTCTTTCTATAATCTGATACGTTGGAAATTGCCAAGCCTGTACTAGTGCCATATATAGAACCTTCAACAGTACTATTTGTTCTATACTGTAGTAAAGAGACCGCGCCATTAGCCGTACGATTATTTACAAGAAGAATTTCTGCACCAGTACTATTATAATTCGTATCCCAAAATGTTCGGCCTGTTGGCCCTATCATCGATATACCACTAGTACTATTATAAGCATGATAACCGAACTGAGTGTTTCCGTTAGAACCTGTCCAAAGAGAGTCAGCTGGTGCTTCACCAGAGAAGTGATATATGACCTTACTCCATGCTCTATCTACAATTTCAAAAGATGTTCCAGCGGCTTCATTGCCGCCAAGTTGGACGGTTAATGTTCCATCCTGTCTATCCGCAGCTCTACCTATCCATGCTTCGCCAGCATTTGTTTGGCTTTGAGGGAACGTCCCTACTTCTATCCTATGGTAGGATTTTAAACGAGTCGCGTTCAATGACAGTGCAGATGTAGCGCCTGCTCTGAATGCCATTTCATCGTTACTGTGTCGATATTCTAAATAACCAGGATATCTTCCATTAGTTCCTACAGCTCCAGCTCCTGAAGTCCCATCACCGAAGTATAGAGCTCCTACGTTACTGTTTCCACTATAGAACTGCATTGACGAATGGCCGTCACCCTTTCCTACTTGTATTTTGGGACTTCCAGATAAAACATTAATGTTAGTAGTCGAACCTAACAATAAATCACCGGTATTAGTCAGAGTCATCTGAGTAGCTGGCATCTGCCACCTAAAACCACCTCTCAAGTCCGCAGAAGTATTTAAAGCAGCGTTAGTTTTAAACGACATTAATCCAAAACCTGCTGCTGCATCGCCACTGTTTTCAGTTAGATTTAATCTAACTTCGGGGTCTTTAACTGATACACTTAATTTTGTGTCACCTGCATTTTCTCTACCTTCTATTATTATTTGAGGAACATCAATATCATTAGAATTATCAGATAAATGCAACATAGCTGCTGGTGTTGGTGGTGTAGACCAATGGGATATTGCTAAATAACCTGGATTTGCGTCATACCATAAACCTGGACTTGAAACTGCTGTTGTACCGATACCCACGTTGCCTGAGCCGTCTATTGTCATTCTAGTATTATTACCGTTACTAGCAAAGTATAAAGAACCTTGAGCTCTTATTCCAAAATTAGTAGTACCTTGACCTAGTATGCCTTCGGCATTACCAATATAGCCTCTTACAGTTCCATTATTTTTAAATATTTGTAAAGGTCCATCACTATTTGTGGTGTCTAAATTAAATACATTTTGTCCAGTAGAAGCAACATCTAACGTTCCCGTAATAGCTATTCCACTGTTATTGACCGCGAACCTTTGAGCTCCACCTGTTACAACCCTAAGCTGATTAGCACTATTAAATTGTAGATAAGTATCTGTATCGTCTGACTTGCCAATAATGCTAGTTCCTGAAACGCGGATATCACTTACAAAATCAAATCCACCAGAATTATTGATAGTTAATTTATTTGTGCCATTTGCAGAGTAGCCCATTGAGTCAGTGCCAGTATTATACCAACCTGTATTAGTGTCACCTACAGAAAAAGCTACAGTGGCTGCGTTTGAGCCGGTAACTTTTATTTGACTTGCGGCTGTAATTGTAGAAGCAAAAGTGGCCGCACCAGTAAATGCTGGACCTTCTTCAAAGTTTGCAGTTAATACGCCAGTTGAACTATTATACGATATTGCATTTCCGCTTACGCTTATAGCTGCTCTAGCTCGTGCCGTTGTATGATAAAGATTACCTGCTCCTTCGCTTACTGTATCAGTATTACCAAGAGTAGCAACTGTAAACATATTAACTTCAACTACATCACCAACTGTTAAACCAGTATCAAAGGTTAATGTAGTACCAACCACAGTATAATCTGTCTTTTGTTGGTATACACCATTAATATATACTTGAGTATTATTTTCTGATTTAGGATCTTGACTTAATGTAAATGCTGTCTGATTAGCAGTAGCAGTAAATTGTTGATTGACCGCAGATGTTCCATCATGAACAGAAGCTGTGATTGTATGTACTGCAATCTTTTCATTTGCGAGTGGAGCAGTATCAAGTACTAATGAAGCATTAGTTAATACATAATCTCCCTTTTCTTGATAAGCACCATCGATGAATACCATTATGGCATCTTCATTTGCTGGAGTTACAGTTAAAGCGAATGTTCTATTACTACCATTACCTGTGAAGGTATCTAATACTTTGTTTGACGAACCTGTTCCAACTGCTGTCCATTGAGATCCGTTATAAACCTCTAAGGCTCCATCAGATGTATTCCATCTTAGTTGTGCTGTTGCCGCTGTTGGTCTTTGACCTGTTGTACCTTGTGGAATTCTTAAAGCACCTGTTCCACCAAATACACCACCATCATTAAATGTAGCAAAACCTGCTTCTGACATATCAAGGTGTAATGCCGTTATAACAGAACCACCATCATTGCCTTTTAAACGAATGTCATAATCTTGTTGTGCTGATGCTATATTTAGGTCTCCATTTTCAAGACCCAATCTGCCTATTGCAGTTCCACCATCTTTCAGGTTTACATCTCCACCATCGGCATCTAAATTTAAATCTCCACCTACATCTAATGTAAAATCACTAGCATGTGATATATTACCAGTCATTGTACCACCGGCAAGTGGTAGTTTAGTTCCTAATGCTGTTGTAATTGTACTTGAGAAACTTGCATCGTCGTTTAATGCTGCTGCTAATTCATTTAAAGTATTTAACGCACTTGGCGCACTATCATTTAAATTAGCAATTGCTGTAGTAACATAAGCTGTTGTAGCTATTTTAGTTGTATTGTCTGATGCTGATTGTGTTGTTCCTGTTGAAGCACTTGGTATAGCAACTGCTGGCAATGTAACTGTTTTACCAGATAAATCCATTGTAGCATGCAACTTGGCATGTGTAACCGCAGCTGTCGATAATTGATCAGCTGTAATTGCATTATTTGCTATGACGTGTTGTGTTACTTTAGTATTTGCCATATCTTATTACTCGGTATCCCAGTTATTTGAAATTGCTTGGGCTGCGGCAACAGTATCATAGACATCGTGTATATCATTCATACCTGTTTCTGTTTTTATTAGTAGTATTTGACCAATGGCTCCTGCTGCAGCTTTCTCTGAATCTGAAAGGCCTGTTGTTAAATCTACTATTGTTGATGTCTTTGCCATATTATTTTCCTATGAATTAATTACGAGTGAACATCTGCTTAGTACTGGAGCGCCTTCACCACCACCACAGCCAAATTTTATTTTTATTAATGGATGAATCCAAGTAGTATTTAATGTTATTGTTATAATTATACTCTGTCCACTGGCGGTTTTTGCAACTGACCACATATTAGTGTCAA